>Ga0310345_10001318_pt1 | contig 28152 bp, 23 predicted proteins | sample HC15DNA20500_MG_FD_204667 | JGI IMG/M metagenome (GOLD analysis project Ga0310345, IMG submission 204667) | Marine microbial communities from station ALOHA, North Pacific Subtropical Gyre - HC15-DNA-20-500_MG | ecosystem: Environmental > Aquatic > Marine > Oceanic | place: Pacific Ocean: North... | reverse complement strand
GGAACCGTCGCTGGACATCCCGCTCAAACAGGATTCCGCCGTGGCCCGCCGCCAGGACGCGCTCGGCGCCATGCTGTGGCGGACACTGAATCCCGACCTCGCGCCGCGCGAGCAGATCCTGATGCCGCCGCTGGTGTGGAATCTCAGCGCCGACGACGCGCAGTCGATCCTCACCGCCCTCGCCAGCAGCATCCGATCCGGTCTCGCCGAGCCGCGCCCACTCCCCGAGGTCATCGCCGACGCGGCCGCGACGACCGAGTCGGCCCCGCTGCCGCAGGGAGCGCAGGGCAATCCGCGAGGCCGCTTCGACGACGGCGTGATCTCGGGCATCGCCGCCGTGACAGGCCGGCTGTGGGGGCTGACCGCCGCGTTGACCACCGACGAGCGCACCGGGCTCACCGGGTTCAGCTACACCGACCCGCTGCGCGAGGATCTGTTGCGGGCGCTGAGTCAGTCCGTGCCGCCCGACGCCCGCAACGGCCTGGCCCAGCAGCGGCTGACCACCGTCGGGCGCACCGTCGAGGACCTGTTCAACGCCGTTACGATCGTCAATCCGAGCGGCTCCTACACGCTGGCCACCGAACGCAGTCCGCTGCCGCTGGCGCTGCGCAACGACCTGCCGGTGCCGATCCGGGTCCGGCTCGACATCGACGCACCGCCGGGTATGACGGTGACCGACATGGGTGAGATCGTGTTGCCGCCGGGCTTCCTGCCGCTGAAGGTGCCGATCGAGGTGCACTTCACCCAACGGGTGGCGGTCGACGTCGCGCTGCGCACCGCCGACGGTCTGCCGCTCGGCGAACCGGTGCGGTTGTCGGTGCATTCCAACGCCTACGGCAAGGTGCTGTTCTTCATCACGCTGACCGGCGGGGTGGTACTGGTGCTGCTGGTGGGCCGGCGACTGTGGCACCGGTTCCGCGGTCAGCCCGACCGCGCGGACCTGGACCGCCCCGACCCGATCGAGGTCGCGCTGGCGTGGGACGACGGCGACGACGGCCACGGGACCGGGGACCGTGCCACCGGTGCCGGCCAGGACCGGGCCGCCCCCGGACCCGACGGTTCCCGCGGGCGACGCACCTCGACGACCACCGGTGGCACCGGTGAGTGATCCGGTGCGGCGCACCGCGGAGGGGCCCGCGCCGCGCCCCGAGCTGTCCGATTCGGCGGTCGTCTCGCGCTCGTGGGGGATGGCGATAGCCACGCTGGTCAGCCGGCTGACCGGGTTCGCCCGGATGGTGCTGCTGGCCATCCTGCTCGGCGGGCCGCTGCTCAGTGCCTTCACCGTTGCCAACCAGCTGCCCAACCTGATCGCGGCGCTGGTGCTGGAGGCCACGTTCACCGCGATCTTCGTGCCCGTGCTCGCCCGCGCCGAACGCGACGACCCCGACGGCGGAGCGGCGTTCGTGCGCCGCCTGCTCACGCTGGCCACGACGCTGCTGCTGGTCGTCACCGCCGTGTCGATCGTGGCGGCGCCGCAGCTGGTGAACCTGATGCTGGGCTCCGACCCGGAGGTCAACCGCCCGCTCACCACCGCGTTCGCGTATCTGCTGCTGCCGCAGATCATCTTCTACGGCCTGTCGTCGGTGTTCATGGCGATCCTCAACACCCGCAACGTGTTCGGGCCACCGGCCTGGGCTCCGGTGGTCAACAACATGGTCGCCCTGGTCACGCTCGGGCTGTTCGCGCTCGTCCCCGGCGAGCTGTCCATCGACCCGGTCGCGATGGGCACCGCCAAACTCCTGGTGCTCGGCATCGGTACCACGCTGGGCGTGATCACCCAGGCCGCCGTGGTGTTCGTGGCGCTGCGTGCCCGCCACGTCAGCATGCGGCCGCTGTGGGGTATCGACGACCGGCTCAAGAAGTTCGGCATGATGGCACTGGCGATGGTGCTCTACGTGCTCATCAGCCAGGCAGGTCTGGTGGTGGGCAACCGGATCGCCGCCGGCGCAGCCGATTCGGGGCCGGCGATCTACAACTACACGTGGCTGATCCTGCAGCTGCCGTTCGGCATCATCGGCGTCACCGTGCTGACCGTGGTCATGCCGCGGCTGTCCCGCAACGCGGCCGCCGAGAACGGCCCCGCGGTGCTCGCCGACCTGTCGCTGGCCACCCGGCTGACCATGGTCACGCTGATCCCGATCGTCGCGATGATGACCGTCGGCGGGCCCGCGATCGGCAGCGCCCTGTTCTCCTACGGCAACTTCGGCGCCGCCGACGCCGGCTACCTCGGCGTGGCGATCTCCCTGTCCGCGTTCACGCTGATCCCATACACCCTGCTGCTGTTGCAGCTGCGGGTCTTCTACGCCCGCGAGGAGCCGTGGACCCCGATCGCGCTGATCGTCGTGATCACCGCGGTGAAGATCGCGGCGTCGGTGGCGGCGCCGCATCTGACCGACGACCCGAAGCTGGTGGCCGGCTACCTGGGTCTGGCCAACGGGCTGGGCTTCCTCGCCGGGGCCGCGGTCGGCCACTTCCTGCTGCGGTCCCGGCTGGATCCGCCGGACGGGCACCTGCTCAGCCTCGACGTGGTGCGGACCATCCTGGTCACCATCACCGCGTCGTTGGGGGCGGGCCTGCTCGCGCACATCGCCGATCGCGTGCTCGGTCTGGAGGTGCTGACCGATCAGTGGGGCGGCGGGGGCTCGCTGCTGCGGCTGGCCGTCCTGGGCCTGATCATGGTGCCCGTCATCGCCGGGGTGCTGCTCGCGGCCCGGGTACCGGAGGCCGAGGCCGCACTCGCCGTGGTGCGTCGCCGCCTCGGATCCCGCCGGGCAACCCCGCCCGCCCGCGCTCTACCGTCCGTCCCGCCACGATCCGAGCGGCCCCTCACGTACCCTGATCGCAAGAGTTCGTCCTCGCCGCACCGCCACCAGCAGCCTCATCCGGTGCAGCGCGGACCTTCGGCCGACGTCGCCGACGACTGGAGGAGGGGGAGAGGATCCGCGGTGAGCGACAGACCCGCAAACGGTTCTCCGGCCGATCACGATTCCGCGGACAGCCCTGAAACCACTCGTCTCTCCCGGCCGACCGGTCCCGCGGCAGACGACTTCCAGCCCGACGTACCCGCCGCCGCGAAGCCCGATCCGGCGTCGGCACCGGAGGGTCGCAGGCCCGCGAACGACTACGCCGGTGACCCGACCCGCGAACCGGTGGCGTTCGAATCCCCGCGCGAGCAGACCGTCGAGACGCCGTTGTCCGGAGACGACGTCCACCTCATTCCCGGCGCGACGATCGCCTCCGGCCGCTACCGGCTGCTGGTTTTTCACGGCGGACCCGCCAACCTGCAGTTCTGGCAGGCCCTGGACACCGCGCTGGACCGACAGGTCGCGCTGACATTCGTCGACCCCGACGGCACCATGCCCGACCACGAGGTGCAGGAGATCCTGACCCGCACCCAGCGGCTCGGACGCATCGACATGCCCGGCGTGGCACGTGTCCTCGACGTCGTCAGCAGCGGCTCGGGAGGCCTGGTCGTGTCGGAGTGGATCCGGGGCGGATCACTGGCCGAAGTCGCCGACACCGCGCCGTCCCCGATCGGCGGTGCCCGGGCCGTGCAGTCGCTGGCCGCGGCCGCCGACGTCGCGCACCGGCAGGGCGTCGCGTTGTCGGTGGATCACCCCAGCCGGATCCGGGTCAGCATCGACGGCGACGTCGCACTGGCGTTTCCGGCCACGCTGGCCGACGCCACCCCCGAGAACGACATCCGCGGGATCGGCGCCGCGCTGTACGCGCTGCTGGTCAACCGCTGGCCACTGCCCGAACGCGGTGAGCCCAGCGGCCTGGCGCAGGCAGACCGCGACGCCGCGGGTCAGCCCGTCGAACCCAAGACGGTCGACCGCGACATCCCGTTCCAGATCTCGGCTGCGGCCATCCGGGCCGTCCAGGACGGCGGGGCGATCCGCAGCGCGGGCACCCTGCTGAACCTGCTGCAGCAGGCCACCGCCGTCGCCGACCGCACCGACCACCTCGCCCCCGTCGAGGCCGCCCCCGAACCCGCCGCCGGGGACTGGAAGCCCGAGCCGGATCCCGAGGCCGAGGCGCGCCGCCGCAAGGGCCTGATCATCGGCCTGAGCGTCGGCGCGGCCGTGCTCGTGTTGTTCGTGGTGCTGATGGGCACCGTGCTCAGCAACATCTTCGGCGACGTCGACGACGGTCTGGGCGGCGACGAACTCGGCCTGAACTCCCCCACCGAATCCTCGGAACAGACCAGTGAACCGCAGGCCGCCGGGCAGGTCATCGAACCCAGCTCGGTCACCGTGTTCTCCCCCGAAGGTGAGGCCGACGCACCCGACCTGGCCGAGCTCGCCATCGACGGCGACCCGAGCACGGTGTGGCCCACCGACACCTACAGCGACCCGGAGCCGTTCCCGAACTTCAAGAACGGGTTGGGCCTGATGCTGCAGCTGCCGGAACCGGCGACGCTGGGATCGGTGACGATCAACCTCAACAGCACCGGCACCTCCGTGCAGATCCGTTCGTCGTCGACCGCCACCCCGTCCTCGCTGGAGGACACCACCGCACTGACCCAGCCGACCGCGCTTCGGCCAGGCTCCAACACCATCGACGTCGAGGACGCGGCACCGACATCACACGTGCTGGTGTGGATCACCAAGCTCGGGAACGTCGGCGGGGAGAGCCGCTCCGACATCGCCGAGATCACGCTGCGCGCCGCGTCCTGACCGGTCATCCCCAGCACCGCGCCGGGGTCTGCGCAGATGAGGGTGGTTGCCGGAAACTGGTGTCCGACACCCCCTGTCGGTGCCCTTAGTGTTCGGCTGTGGGGATCTTCGGGGCACATCGGGACGGGCCGGACCAGCCGCTCGGTGACGCCGAACTGCGCAGTGACGCCGAACTGCTCGCCGCGCATGTCCGCGGCGACCGGTACGCCTTCGAGGAACTGTTCCGTCGCCACCATCGGCAGCTCTACCGGCTGGCGAAGCTGACCAGCCGGAACCCCGACGACGCCGCCGACGCGCTGCAGGACGCCATGCTGGCCGCGCACCGGTCCGCGCACCGGTTCCGCCACGACTCCACGGTCAGCAGCTGGCTGTACCGCATCGTCGTCAACGCCTGCCTGGACCGGCTGCGGCGCAACCGGGTGCACTCGTGCGAGGAACTGGACGAGCAGGCCGGTCCGACTGCCGACCCGACCGGCCGGCTGGTCACCGCTCTCGTCGTGGAGCGCGCGCTGCTGGGCCTGCCTGTCGAACAGCGAGCGGCGGTCGTCGCGGTCGACATGCAGGGCTACACCGTCGCCGAGACGGCGCTGATCCTCGGTGTGGCCGAGGGCACGGTGAAGAGCCGCTGCTCACGGGCCCGCGCCAAGCTGGCGGGCGCGCTGGACGGGTTGGCCGCCGGTGCCACCGCCGGATGACCGCAGTCGGTTAGCCTCGAACGGTTCGCAGGAGTCGACGAGCAGCCGGGGGCAGCCATGGACGGTCACGCGGGCCGTGACCCCGACACCGATCCCCCGGAACTCACCGCCGCGGTGCTGGCCGACCTGCAGGCCGGTCTTCTCGACGACGCCACCGCGGCCCGCGTCCGGCGCCGCGCCCGCGACGATCCCGAGGCCGCGCGCACCCTCGCCCGTTTCGACGCGGTGCGCGGTGAGCTGGCCCGGCTGGGCACCGATGCGTCCTCCGCGCCCGACGCGCCGCCCGACGTCACCGCCCGGGTCGGCGCCGCATTGCGTGCGGCGTCCAGCACACCCGTACACCGCATCGCCCGGCCCAGCCTCAGCCGCCCTCAGCGGGTGGCGGTCGTCGGCAGTCTGCTCGCCGCCACCGCGGCGGTCGTGATCGGCGCCGTGACACTCACGCGCGACCCCGGGCCCTCGTTCCCGGCCGGACCGACCGCCTCGCGGATCACCGTCGCGCCGGAGGACTTCCCGATCCCCGAGACCGAGTTACGCGCGCTGCTCTCCGCGCCGGCAGAGCTGGGCGCGCTGACCGATCCGCAGCGGCTCGCATCCTGCCTGGCCGGGCTCGGCCACTCCCCGGGCGGACCGGTGCTCGGCGCGCGGACCGACCGGGTCGCCGGCCGTCCGGCCGTGGTGCTGGTCCTTCCCGACGACGTCCCCGGCCAGGCCACCGCCGTGGTCGTCGCCCCCACCTGCAGTGCCGACGACACCGGCCTGCTCGCGCGACGGTCTCTGAACCTGTCGTGAACCACCGACACCCCCCACTGGGCAGGTCCGCGGGAACACCCGGGCATACCCTGTTGTTAGAACCCGTGCCGCAGGCAGAAAGGCTCGCATGACCTCCTCACCCACCATCCATGACGTCATCGTCATCGGCTCCGGTCCGGCCGGTTACACCGCCGCCGTGTACGCCGCGCGTGCCCAGCTCAAGCCCCTCGTCTTCGAGGGCAGCCAATTCGGCGGCGCGCTGATGACCACCACCGAGGTCGAGAACTACCCCGGCTTCAAAGACGGCATCATGGGCCCCGAACTGATGGATCAGATGCGTGAGCAGGCCCTGCGCTTCGGCGCCGACCTGCGCATGGAAGACGTCGACGCGGTCGACCTGACCGGACCGGTCAAGACCGTCACCGTGGGCGACGAAACCCATCACGCCCGCTCGGTGATCCTGGCCATGGGTGCCGCGGCCCGCCATCTCGGCGTCCCGGGCGAGGACACCCTGCTCGGCATGGGCGTCAGCACCTGCGCCACCTGCGACGGCTTCTTCTTCCGCGACCAGGACATCGCCGTGGTCGGCGGCGGCGACTCGGCCATGGAGGAGGCCACCTTCCTGACCCGGTTCGCCCGCAGCGTCACGCTCATCCACCGTCGCGACGAGTTCCGCGCCTCTCGGATCATGCTCGAACGCGCCCAGGCCAACGACAAGATCACCATCCTGACCAACACGGCCGTCACCGCCATCGAGGGTGACCCCAAGGTCAGCGGCATCCGGTTGCGCAACACAGTCACCGGCGAAGAGTCCGAGCTGCCCGTCACCGGCGTGTTCGTCGCCATCGGGCACGACCCGCGCTCCGAGCTGGTCCGCGGCCAGATCGACCTGGACGACGAGGGTTACGTCAAGACCCGCGGGCGGACCACCTACACCTCGGTGGACGGTGTGTTCGCCGCCGGTGACCTGGTGGATCACACCTACCGGCAGGCCATCACCGCGGCCGGCACCGGATGTTCGGCCTCGATCGACGCCGAACGCTGGCTGGCCGACCACGAGGAGACCCCGACCGCTCCCCCCACCCCGACCACCGCCGACGGCAGCGACCTGATAGGAGCACAGCAATGAGCGATTCCGGTACGGAAACAGCCACCGTTGCGGTGACCGACGACTCGTTCTCCCAGGACGTGCTGTCCTCGAGCACTCCGGTCCTGGTCGACTTCTGGGCCACCTGGTGCGGACCGTGCAAGATGGTCGCTCCGGTACTGGAGGAGATCGCCTCGGAGAAGGCCGGCTCGTTGACGGTCGCCAAGCTCGACGTCGACGAGAACCCGGCCACCGCGCGGGACTTCCAGGTGGTGTCGATTCCGACGATGATCTTGTTCAAGGACGGCGAGCCGGTCAAGCGCATCGTCGGCGCCAAGGGCAAGGCCGCGCTGTTGCGCGAGCTCGCTGACCTGGTCTGACGGCGGGCTGAGCTGCTGCGGGGGCGGCCGCCGCGGACCGGAACAACGCGCCGACGTTTTCCGAATTGCCCTGCTCTTCTGAGACAATGACGGCTATGTCGAGCTTGCGTCGCGGTGACCGCGGGGGTGCGGTCACCGAGATCCGGGCCGCGTTGGCGGCCCTGGGCATGATCGACAACCCCGACGACGATTTGACCACCGGCAGGCATGTCGCGGTCGACGTCTTCGACGATGACCTCGACCACTCCGTGCGCGCGTTCCAGCAGCATCGCGGTCTGCTGGTGGACGGCATCGTCGGTGAAGCCACCTACCGAGCGCTGAAAGAGGCGTCCTACCGTCTCGGTGCCCGCACCCTCAACCACCAGTTCGGCGCCCCGATGTACGGCGACGACGTGGCGACGTTGCAGGCGCGCCTGCAGGATCTCGGTTTCTACACCGGCTTGGTGGACGGTCACTTCGGTCTGCAGACGCACAATGCGCTGTCGTCGTATCAGCGTGAGTACGGGTTGTATCCCGATGGCATCTGTGGCCCGGAAACGTTGCGGTCCTTGTACTTTCTGGGCTCGCGGGTGACCGGTGGTTCGCCGCACGCCATCCGCGAGGAGGAGTTGGTGCGCAGCTCCGGGCCCCGCTTGTCCGGCAAGCGGATCATCATCGATCCGGGTCGCGGCGGTGATGACCACGGGCTCATCATGAACGGGCCCGCCGGCCCCATCAGCGAAGCAGACATCTTGTGGGACTTGGCCAGTCGACTCGAGGGCCGGATGACCGCGATCGGCATGGAGACGTTTCTGTCCCGGCCGGCCCACCGCTCCCCCACTGACGCCGAGCGCGCCGGCACCGCCAACACCGTCGGCGCCGATCTGATGATCAGCCTGCGCTGCGCGATGCAACCCAGTCCGGCGGCCAACGGCGTGGCGTCCTTCCATTTCGGTAACTCGCACGGCTCGGTGTCCACGATCGGACGTAACCTCGCCGATTTCATCCAGCGAGAGGTCGTGGCCCGCACCGGGTTACGTGACTGCCGCGTGCACGGCCGGACCTGGGATCTGCTCCGGCTGACCCGGATGCCGACCGTCCAGGTCGACGTCGGTTACGTCACCAATCCCGGCGACCGCGCCACGCTGGTGTCCGCAGAGTCGCGTGATTCCCTCGCCGAGGGAATCCTCGCCGCGGTGAAGCGGCTCTACCTGCTCGGCAAGAACGACCGCCCCACCGGCACGTTCACCTTCGCCGAGTTGCTGGCCCACGAATTGTCCGTGGAGCAGGCCCGCCAGGGCTGACCGATCGCGCCGGTGTGAACGGGTCCTCGGGCTCGATCGGTTGAGCCACAGTGTTTTTCGGGCCGGGTCAGGCGAATTGCACCGGGGACGCCCCCGAGCCGACGGTCTGTAGCTGGGCGCTCTGCAGCAGCCGCTCCAGGGCTGCCTCCACATCGGCCTTCCAGCCGAGGCCCTGCTCGAGCTCCAAACGCAGCCGGGGGAAATACGTGTGGTGAGACACGACGACAAAACCGGCGTCGAGCAGCAGGTCGCTGTCGAGCACGCACTGCTCCACCGAACAATCCCCCAGCGCTTCCATCACCGGGATGACGTCGGCCGGCCGCTGGGCGGGATCGCTCAGCGCGGCGACCTCTGCGGTCCGCCCGAACGCCTCCAGCGCGCGGACACCGCGCCGCACCAGATCGCCGACCACGGCAGCGATCAGCGTGCGCGACAACTCCTGCGCCGCCTCGCCAGGGTCGATACCCAACGAGGTCAGTAACACCGCGTCCGCACTGACCGGACCGGTGGGAAAGCGCCCGGCCCGCGGCACCGACCGGGGCGGGGCGTAGAAGACGTAGCCCAGGCATGGTTCGTCGCCGGTGTCGGGTGCGGGTTCCTCGCCAACCGGGACGTCCTTGATGTCGACGGCCAACTGCCCGCACGAACCCCATTCGAGCATGACCATCGACAGCCACGCTTCCTTCTCGAACTCGGGGTCGGACAGGTGGCCTTCTGCGCCGACGGTGAGCGGGTCGACCTCCCAGTACACGCAGCGCCGTGCATGCTTCGGCAACTGCTCGAAAGCTTCGAGCCGAAGAGGCGTGATGCGAGCGGCCACTACACCCCCGGGTCTTGTCGCCGTTCCGAAACGGACAGTTGCCACTCCAGGATAGAAGGCGCCGGTCTCAGCGGGCCGCGGCGGCCCGCATTCGGGACGTAGTGCCGGTCCGGAATCCAATTATGTTGACCGGCAACACGTTTGCCGCTCACCGTGCGATCTGCCAGACCAGTCTGCCGGGCTGTGTCACAGTGACGTAATTCGCACGGGTGGTAGGTCATCGCGACGACGCGTTCATCAAGTCGACAATGCGCTGCAAATCGTCGACCGAGCCGAATTCCACCACGATCTTGCCCTTGCGCTTACCCAGGCTCACCGTCACCCGGGTGTCGAAGGCCGAGGACAGCTGTTCGGCGACATCCTGCAGACCCGGCATCTGGATCGGCTTACGTCGTGGAGCGGACGGCGGTGCACTCCCATCCCGGTTCGCCAGCGTCACAGCTTCTTCGGTGGCCCGCACCGACAGACCCTCGGCGACGATCCGGGCGGCGAGCTCCTCCTGGACCTCCGGCCCGCCTTCGAGCGACAGCAGTGCCCGCGCGTGCCCAGCGGACAGGACGCCGGCGGCGACACGGCGCTGCACCGCGATGGGCAGCCGCAGCAGTCGGATCATGTTCGTGATCAGCGGCCGGGACCGTCCGATTCGCGACGCGAGTTCATCGTGGGTGACGCCGAACTCGTCGAGCAACTGTTGATATGCGGCCGCCTCTTCGAGGGGATTCAGCTGGACGCGATGAATGTTCTCCAGGAGCGCGTCGCGCAGCATGCTGTCATCGGCGGTCTCCCGCACGATCGCGGGAATCGTCGCGACGCCGGCTTCCTGGGCCGCACGCCAACGGCGCTCCCCCATCACCAGCTGATAGCGCGGGGCTCCCGCGGCATCGTCCGGAGATGCCGGAGCGGCCCGTACGACGATCGGCTGCATCAAGCCGAACTCGCGGATGGAGTGCACCAGCTCGGCGAGCGACTCCTCGTCGAACACCTGGCGCGGCTGACGCGGGTTGGGCTCGATCTGCGCGGGGTCGATCTCCCGGTAGACCGCCCCGGCCGGGTTGGACTCCTCCGGCTGCGGTGTGACGGTCGGCCCACCGAGCACCACGTCGGCAGCGGCCGATCCCATCCGCGGGCCGAAGGTCGACGGTTCGCCGTCTTCCGCCGGGCCCGTCGGGATCAGTGACGCCAGCCCGCGGCCGAGTCCGCTGCGTTTACGCGCCGGGTTGTTCATCGATTACCCCTTCTCCTCACCAAGGATCCACGCCGATCGACGCTCACCGCGTCTGCCCTCCCGCTCCTCGGTAGGCCAACTCCCGGCTGGCGTCCAGGTAGCTCATCGCTCCCCGCGAGCCTGGGTCGTAATCGATGATCGACATTCCGTAGCCCGGCGCCTCTGACACCTTCACGCTGCGCGGAATCACCGTCTGCAGCACCTTGTCGCCGAAGTGTGCCCGAACATCCATCGCGACCTGGTCCGCCAACTTGGTCCGCCCGTCGTACATCGTGAGCACGACGGTGGTGACATCAAGAGCTGGGTTCAGGTGGGCCTTGACCATCTCGATGTTGCGAAGCAGCTGCCCCACGCCCTCGAGCGCGTAGTACTCGCACTGAATGGGGATCAGCACCTCCGGGGCGGCGACCAAGGCGTTGATGGTCAGCAGACCCAGCGACGGCGGGCAATCGATGAACACATAGTCGAAGTCGTACTGCTCGAGTTCGGACAGCGCGGTGCGCAGTCGTCCTTCCCGGGCGACCATGCTCACCAACTCGATCTCGGCACCAGCCAGATCGATGGTGGCGGGGATGCAGAACAGCCGTTCGTTGTGCGGGCTCTGCTGGACGGCCTCGCCGACGTCGATGTCGCCGAGCAACACCTCGTACGACGAGGCCGTGCCGGGACGATGTTCGATGCCCAACGCGGTGCTGGCGTTGCCCTGCGGGTCGAGATCAATGACCAGGACGCGCATGCCTTGCAGCGCCAATGCCGATGCGATGTTGACCGCGGTCGTGGTCTTCCCGACGCCGCCCTTCTGATTGGCGATGGTGAACACTCGCTGGCGGGCCGGCCGGGGCAGCTGCCCTTGAGCCGCGTGCATCATCCGGACGGCGCGCTCGGCCTCCGCCCCGATCGGCGTATCCACGTCCTGGCTGTCCCAGGTTTCACGTGAAACATCCGTCGGAGCGCCGGTCGGCTCTCCGGGAATCGACGTCACTTGGGGTTCCTTCCCGCTGGCGGCTGCTTCCCTCGCGTCATACTCCGGAACCCTACGACCACGGTTGCGGGCGGGTCCACGTATTGCGCCCCACATCTCTTCACCTTCACATCGGTCATGCCGAGCGACGCCATCGCTCGCGCGTGCTCACGTACCTCATCCTCGGCGCGCTCCCCCTTGATCGCGAGCATGCGGCCGCCCACGCGAAGCAGCGGACAACTCCAGCGCGTCAGTTTGTCCAGGGATGCCACGGCGCGAGACACCACGACGTCGACCTCCCCCACCTCGTCCCGGACTGCTCGATCCTCCGCACGGCCACGGATCACCACACATTCGATACCGAGCTCGTCCACCACTTCCCGCAGAAAGTCGCTCCGCCGCAGTAGTGGTTCGATCAGCGTCACCCGCACGTCTGGGCGCGCCAGGGCCAACGGTATCCCGGGCAGGCCGGCTCCACTCCCGATGTCCGCTACCTTCTCGCCGGGCTCGAGCAACTCGGCAATCACCGCGCTGTTGAGCACGTGCCGGTCCCACAACCGCGCCACTTCACGCGGGCCCAGCAGTCCGCGCTCGACACCGGCTCCGGCCAGGATCTCTGTGTAGCGGACCGCCGCGTCAGCGGCAGCACCGAACACCGCGTCCACCGCGGGCGGTGGCGGCGCAACCTCGGCACGTTTCACGTGAAACATCCTCCGACCGAACGCGCGATGGACGAACTACATAGGTGTAACTCTGGGTCAGTCGACCAGGACGACGACGCGGCGGGAGGGCTCAACACCCTCGCTCTCACTGTGCACGCCACTGACCGCGGCCACGGCGTCATGCACGATCTTGCGTTCGAACGGCGTCATCGGGGACAGCTCTTCGCGCTCCCCGGTCTCCAGCACCCGGCGTGCCACCTTGTCGCCCAACGCCGTCAACTCCTCGCGGCGGCGCTGACGCCACTGCGCGATGTCGAGCATCAGCCGACTGCGCTCACCGGTCTTCTGGTGGACCGCCAGACGAGTCAGCTCCTGAAGCGCATCGAGCACCTCTCCCTTGCGGCCCACCAACTTCGTCAGGTCGGTCCCGCCGTCGATGCTGACGACCGCCCGGTCGCCCTCGACGTCCAGATCGATGTCTCCGTCGAAGTCGAGCAGGTCCAGCAGCTCTTCGAGATAGTCACCGGCGATCTCGCCTTCGGCCACCAGCGGGTCATCCATTTCGTCTCCCCCATCGGCGCCCGCAGTGTCCCCCGCCGCGACGTCACTGTCCTCGGTCGCCGTCGTGGCACCGCCATCGGCTGTGCCAGTGGCTCCACTGTCGGTGTCGGTGGTTCCGGTGGCTCCGCCGTCCTCAACCGTTTCGGCGGCCCCGCCCTCCTGAATCGTCTCGGCGGCTCCGCCGTCCTGAGCGGTCTCGGCGGCTCCGCCGTCCGGTGCGGTCTCGAACTTCGTCATGCGTACCTCTTTCTCATGCGCGCTCGCCTGCGCGTCAACGTTTCCGTTTCTTCGGCCGGGCTCCCGGTTTCGGGGTTCGGTTCACCGCCCCGTTCCGCGACCCAGACTTGGCCGCGGAGTCGGTGTTCGACCCCGACGAGCTCTCGCTCGGGTCCACCGTGGCCGCGCCGTTGCTCTCGGGCTCCGTGCCGTCGACCGCGGCGGAGCTGCTGTTGGCGACGCCTGCCGAATCGGCCTTCTTCTTCCGAGGCTTGGCACCCGGCGCCGGAGCGTTCGCCGCCCGCCGCTCGATCGCCTCAAGCTTCTTCTGCTCTTCTTCCTTCTCGATCTTGCCGAACACGTAGTGCTGCTGACCGAAGGTCCAGATGTTGTTCGCGAACCAGTACAGGATGATCGCCAGAGGCAGGAACGGCCCACCGACCACCACGCCGAGCGGGAAGACGTACAGCGCCAGCTTGTTCATCAACGCGGTCTGCGGATTGGCGGCCGCCTCCGGGCTCTGCCGCGCGACCGAGGCGCGGCTGTTGAAGTAGGTCGCGATACCGGCCGCGATCATGATCGGCACACCCACCGCGATCACCGCGGTCCGGTTGAATTCGGTGAACGCCTCCAGACCCGCGGACTGGGTCATGTAAGCCCCGAGCGGTGCCCCGAACAGGTTGGCGTCCAGGAAGTGACGCACATCCTCGGCGCTGAAGAAATAGTTCGCGAGTTGGGCGTTCTCCTCGACGCTCAGGTTCAGGTGACCGAACCCGATCCCGCCGGTGCGGTTGAACGACCGCAGAACGTGATAGAGGCCGAGGAACACCGGGATCTGGGCGAGCATCGGCAAGCAACCGAGTATCGGGTTGAACCCGTGCTCGCGCTGCAGCTTCTGCATCTCCAGCGCCATCCGCTGGCGATCCTTGCCGTACTTCTTCTGCAGGGCCTTGATCTGGGGCTGCAGCTCCTGCATCTGCCGGGTCGTGCGGATCTGCCGGACGAAGGGCTTGTACAGAATCGCGCGCAGCGTGAACACCAGGAACATCACCGACAGCGCCCACGCGAAGAAGTTCGTGGGACCCAGAAGGAAGGCGAAGACCTTGTACCAGACCCACATGATCCCCGACACCGGGTAGTAGATGATGTCGAGGCTGAAGAAATTAAACACGCGGTTGACTCTTCCCTTGGTGGTCCGGGCTGACCCGGTGTTCGGTGACGCCATCCCGGTACGGGTCGGTGGCCTCACTGTGGTTGTCCGGTTGACCGTCCCGATCCGGGATCGGGTCCCATCCTCCGTTATGCCATGGACCGCACTTGCCCAGTCGCACCAGGGCCAGCCATCCGCCGCGCAGCAAGCCGTACTCGCTCAACGCGTCGACGGCGTATTGGCTGCAGGTGGGAGTGAACCGACACGTCGGCAGTCGCAGCGGAGAGATGGTGTGGCGGTAGAGCTGGATGAGAAAGACCAGCGCGCGCACCGGGGCTGATCGCACATTCATGCGCCGGCCCCCGCTCGGGCCGAGATGCGCTCGAGGGCGGTGCGCAGTTCCTGTTCGAGCCGGCGCGACAACGCGTGCCGACTGCCGGGAAGGGCCCGTATGACGAGGCGGTCGGAGGGGGTCAGATCATCGATGACGGCGCGCGCAACATGGCGCAGCTGCCGCGACACCCGATGGCGTTGCACCGCATTACCCACCGCTTTGGAGACGACCAGGCCGATCCTCGGTCCGGGGTCACCGGTCTGGTCAGAACGCAACCGGTATACGACGAGGTCGGGCTGAGCGGCCCGGATCCCCTGACTGACTGTGGCACCGAACTCGGCCGACCGCGTCATCCGGTTCCGAGCCGGAAGCACCGCGTCAGACCTTGGACCGCATCACGCAGTCAGCGAGCGACGGCCCTTGCGGCGCCGATCCGAGACGATGGCACGCCCGGCGCGGGTGCGCATCCGCAGCCGGAACCCGTGCACACGCGCGCGGCGACGGTTATTGGGCTGAAAGGTCCGCTTGCCCTTGGCCACGTCAGTCACTCCTTGTTGCGTTTGACCGCCACGCCCCAGCCCGCATGATGTCGGTCATGCCAGGCGCGACGCGGACGGCCGTTGGTAAGCTCGTCACTCTTGCCGGCGCGGTCCCCGGTGGCACCGGGTCGCAGCCGTATCACCACTTGCGGGCGACTGTTCGAGGGTACTGACGAGATTTCGCTCGGTCAAACCTACGGTCAGCGCCCCGATCACTGTCACCGTCATCACACCGGACCCAACTGTCACGCTCGTCTGGAACTATTGGGCCAGTGGCGATCTCCGCACCCGACGTCCACACGTTCACGGCCCTCGGAATGTTGCAGAACTGTTGGCACTCGGAGAGAAAACTGTTAGCTTCTGGCAATGCCGATTCCACACCGGAGCGGCGAACGACAACGAAGCGAGGACGCCTCCTCCGCCGCGAGCCCACTGAATGATCATTTGTGACGCGCTCCGGTGTGGAGCGTTCGCGCCGGTAGACAACACAACGACGACGGGCGTCCCATATCCACAGTCTGTGGATAACTTTGTGGACAATTCGTCTTCGTTCGTCAGGTCGACCCTCGCGTCGGCCCCGAGGGGGTTGAGTGTCTGTGAGCGCTGACCCCGACCCCCCCTTCGTCACCATCTGGAACAACGTCGTCACCGAGCTGAACGGCTCACCGGGCGCGGGTGGTCGCACGCTGACCCCACAACAGCGGGCCTGGCTCAAACTCGTGCAGCCGCTGGTGCTGACCGAAGGGTTCGCGCTGCTGTCGGTGCCCACGCCGTTCGTCCAGAACGAGATCGAACGTCACCTCCGCGAACCGATCGTGGCGGCGCTCAGTCGGCAACTGGGCCAGCGCGTCGAACTCGGCGTCCGGATCGCCGATCCGGCCACCGCATCCGCCGACGAACCTGGCCGAGACGGACACAACGGGCGGACCAGCGCGGCGTCGACCATGACCGCACTCGATCCCGAAGCCATGACGGGCGACGGTGCCGCCGACACCTCCTTCGAGGACGGCGACGACGACGTCGACGACGACCTGGCCGCACGCGCCAGCGCCGAGGAGAACTGGCCGTCATATTTCGCCAACCGCGCGGCGAATTCCGCCGGCGACGACGCCACGGGTATCACCCTCAACCGGCGCTATACCTTTGACACGTTCGTCATCGGCGCGTCCAATCGCTTCGCCCACGCGGCGTCGCTGGCCATCGCTGAAGCGCCCGCGCGGGCCTACAACCCGCTGTTCATCTGGGGCGAGTCGGGTCTGGGTAAGACCCACCTCCTGCACGCGGCCGGCAATTACGCCCAGCGACTGTTCCCCGGAATGCGGGTCAAGTACGTCTCGACCGAGGAATTCACCAACGACTTCATCAACTCGCTGCGCGATGACCGTCGAGCGTCGTTCAAACGCACCTACCGCGACATCGACGTCCTACTCGTCGACGACATCCAGTTCATCGAGGGCAAAGACGGCATCCAGGAAGAGTTCTTCCACACGTTCAACACCCTGCACAACGCGAACAAGCAGATCGTCATCTCCTCCGACCGGCCGCCGAAGCAACTGGCCACCCTCGAGGATCGGCTGCGCACCCGCTTCGAATGGGGCCTCATCACCGATGTCCAGCCTCCGGAGCTGGAAACGCGGATCGCCATTCTGCGCAAGAAGGCTCAGATGGACCGCCTCGATGTGCCCGGCGATGTCCTGGAGTTGATCGCCAGCCGCATCGAGCGCAACATCCGCGAACTCGAGGGCGCGCTCATCAGGGTCACCGCCTTTGCGTCTCTGAACAAGACCCCCATCGACAAGTCGCTGGCCGAAATCGTGCTGCGCGATCTCATCTCCGACCCCACCACGATGCAGATCAGCACCGCAGCCATCATGGCCGCCACCGCGGAGTACTTCGAGACCAGCGTCGACGAACTGCGAGGGCCGGGCAAGACGCGTGCGTTGGCCCAGTCGCGCCAGATCGCGATGTATCTGTGCCGCGAACTCACCGATCTGTCCCTGCCCAAGATCGGTCAGGCATTCGGGCGCGACCACACCACGGTCATGTACGCCGAGAAGAAGATTCGCGCCGAGATGGCCGAACGGCGCGAGGTCTTCGACCACGTCAAAGAGCTGACCACTCGGATCCGCCAGCGCGCCAAGCGCTGAACGCGCAGCCTGTTCTCCACGGCAACGACGGCGCCTGCACGCCATGATCGTGGCCTTCGTGGTGCGCCCGCACGCTGCCCCGGTGCGCCCGTGCTTTCTCCCGGCGGCGTCGCCAGTTGACACGCGCTCCCCGCGCTCAGCTGAGACCACGCGCCCGCGCTACACCGCCACAGCGGGCCCCGCGCTACACCGGCGGGCATCGCGATGCCGCTGCGGCCGAAAACGACAGAAAAACTTCTGTACCCACCGCCCCACCTGTCACAGCACCAGGCTGTGCACCGCACTGTGCACTACCTGAGGTCAACCGTGCGATTCACTCGACGGCGCGTGCACAACGACAGCGTGGTCCACAACCCGTCACCAACCGCGCCGCCGATATCCACAGTCTGCGCACAGGTCGATGACCCCGCTGGCCAGCGCGGACGCCACGTTGTCCCCAGTGTGCACAACACCTACTACTGTTACTGATCTCAATACATCAATTTCTTCTAGAAGAAGCGTCCTGGGGACACCGTGCTCACATGCCGTCCGAGTGCCCTGAGCGTCGCCGATGTCGGCGCGATGGATTAGCTTTCAAGTTGAGACGGAAAGCTCTACGGTGGTTCATCGACAGCCGTTGCGCTTGCCGCACTGCGTCCACCTGGGCGCACCGTGCGGTGGCGGGAAAACCGCTGATTGAGGCTTTATCGGGGTGTGCATCGAAGGGACGCTATGAACGTGGCGACGACAACGGCTGGTCTCACGGATTTGAAATTTCGACTGGCCCGCGAAGACTTCGCCGATGCGGTTGCCTGGGTAGCTCGCAATCTGCCGTCCCGGCCCACGGTCCCGGTGCTGGCCGGCGTCCTGCTCACCGGCGCCGACGAGGGTCTCACGATCTCCGGGTTCGACTACGAGGTCTCCGCCGAGGTGCAGATTCCAGCCGAGATCGCTTCTCCAGGAAGCGTTTTGGTATCAGGCCGGTTGCTCAGCGACATCGTGCGCGCGCTGCCGGCCAAGCCGGTCGACGTCAGCGTCGAGGGCACGCGAGTCGCATTGAGCTGCGGAAGTGCACGTTTCTCGCTGCCCACCATGGCGGTCGAGGACTATCCGACGCTGCCCACCCTGCCCGACGAGACCGGAGTGGTGTCCTCCGAGCTGTTCGCCGAGGCCATCGGCCAGGTCGCCGTCGCGGCGGGCCGCGACGACACGCTGCCCATGCTGACCGGTATCCGGGTCGAGATCTCCGGCGAGAAGGTGGTTTTGGCCGCCACCGACCGGTTCCGCCTCGCTGTGCGGGAGCTCACCTGGTCCACCGATGCGGCCGGCGTCGAGGCCGCCGTGTTGGTCCCCGCTAAGACGTTGTCCGAAGCAGCCAAGGCCGGCGCTGACGGCACCGACGTGCATCTGTCCCTCGGCTCGGGCCCGGCGGTCGGCAAGGAAGGTCTGCTCGGTATCCGCAGCAAGGGCAAGCGCAGCACGACCCGCCTGCTCGATGCCGAGTTCCCCAAGTTCCGTCAGCTGCTGCCGACCGAACACACCGCGATGGCCACCGTGGGAGTCGCCGAGCTCACCGAAGCCATCAAGCGTGTGGCCCTGGTCGCCGACCGCGGCGCGCAGGTTCGGATGGAATTCGCCGACGGTGTGCTCCGGCTGTCCGCGGGCGCCGACGACGTCGGTCGTGCCGAGGAAGACCTCCCCGTGGAATTCGCCGGCGAGCCGCTCACCATCGCGTTCAACCCGACCTATCTGACCGACGGCCTCGGTTCGCTGCACTCCGACCGCGTGACATTCGGGTTCACCACACCGAGTCGGCCGGCGGTGTTGCGTCCAGCCGGTGACGACGACGCCGCGGCCACCGGAGCCGGGCCGTTCCCGGCGGCACAGACCGACTATGTCTACCTGTTGATGCCGGTTCGCCTTCCCGGCTGACCGGTGCGAACACACGAAAAGGGGCGTTGACATGCAGCTGGGTCTGGTTGGCCTGGGAAAAATGGGGTTCAACATGCGCGCGCGCCTGCGCGACGGCGGCCACGAGGTCGTCGGATACGACCCTCGGCCCGAAGTGTCCGATGTCGCGTCGCTGGAGGAACTGGCAGAGAAGTTGCCCTCTCCCCGGGTCGTCTGGGTGATGGTGCCCTCCGGAACGGTCACCAACGAGACCATCGTCGGTCTGGCCGGGGTGCTCGAGAAGGGCGATCTGGTGATCGACGGGGGCAACTCTCGTTACACCGAAGACCAGCCGCACGCACACCTGTTGGCCAACAAAGGAATTGGGTTCATCGACGCCGGTGTGTCGGGTGGTATCTGGGGGCTGACCGAAGGCTATGGCCTGATGGTGGGCGGTACCGAGGCCGACGTCGAGCGCGTCATGCCGATCTTCGACACGCTGCGCCCGCCCGGACCCCGTGAGGACGGGTTCGTCCATGCCGGCCCGGTCGGTGCGGGTCACTTCGCCAAGATGGTGCACAACGGGGTCGAGTACGCGTTGATGACTGCCTATGCCGAGGGTTACGAGATGCTGGCCGCCGAAGAGCTGGTCCAGAATCCGCAGGCGGTCTACCAAGCCTGGACGAACGGCACAGTGGTGCGGTCGTGGTTGCAGCAGCTGCTGGCCAAGGCGCTCAAGGAAGACCCGAATCTCGCCGAGATCAGCGGCTACACCGAGGATTCCGGCGAGGGACGCTGGACGGTGGAGGAAGCGATCAGGCTGCGTGTGCCGGTGCCCGGCATCGCGGCATCGCTGTTCGCGCGGTTCCTGTCGCGGCAGGACGACTCCCCCACCATGAAGGCGGTGTCGGCACTGCGCAACCAGTTCGGCGGACACGCGGTGAAGCGAATCAGCGAGTCCGGCTGAGCGAGAAGATCGGTGTACGTCCGCCACCTCGTCTTGACCGATTTCCGGTCGTGGCCGCGAGCCGAGCTCGAGCTCGCTCCGGAGCGGACGGTGTTCGTCGGGCCCAACGGCTTTGGTAAGACCAATCTTGTTGAAGCACTGTGGTATTCAGCGACTCTGAATTCCCACCGGGTTGCCACGGACGCTCCATTGGTCCGGGTCGGCGCTGACAGGGCGATCATCTCGACGATCGTCGTCAACGAGGGCCGCGAGTTGGCCGTGGATCTGGACATCACGTCCGGCCGGGCGAACAAAGCCAGGCTCAACCGCTCACCGGTCCGATCCGCCCGCGAGGTGCTCGGGGTTCTGCGCGCGGTGTTGTTCGCCCCGGAAGATCTTGCCCTCGTCCGTGGCGACCCGGCAGAACGGCGGCGCTATCTCGACGAATTGGCCACCACGCGGCGGCCGACGATCGCCGGGGTCCGCGCGGACTACGACAAAGTGGTGCGCCAGCGCACAGCGTTGCTCAAGACCGCCGCCGGTGCCCGGTTCCGCGGTGACGACAGTGCCCTGCAAACCCTGGACGTGTGGGACGGCCACCTCGCCGCCCACGGCGCCCAACTGATCGCTGCCCGAATCGATCTCGTCAACGAGCTGGCTCCGGAGGTGGAGAAGGCCTATCAGCTGCTCGCGCCTTCGTCGCGGCCTGCGTCGGTGCGGTACCGCAGCCGCGTTGACGTCGTCGAGCACGAGGCTGCCGCCGGTAACACCGATGTCGAGGTGTTGGAGGCGGCGCTGCTCGACGAGCTGAGTCGGCGCCGGCCCGCGGAACTGGAGCGGGGAGTCTGTCTGGTGGGTCCCCACCGTGATGACCTCGAGCTCAGATTGGGCGAGCAGGTCGCCAAAGGGTTCGCCAGCCACGGTGAATCGTGGTCGATGGCGCTGTCGTTGAGGTTGGCGTCCTACGAGTTGCTGCGCGCCGAAGGAAGCGATCCGGTGCTGCTCCTCGACGACGTGTTCGCCGAACTGGACACCGCCCGCCGCGAGGCCTTGGCGCAGGTCGCCGCATCGGCCGAGCAGGTGTTGGTCACCGCCGCGGTCGCCGAGGACATCCCCGCCGACTGGGACGCGCGGCGCATCGACATCACCATGCGGGACACGGATTCCGGCCGGATCTCGGAGGTGCAGCAGTGAGCGACGAACCGGACAACACCGAGGGCGCTGCCGGCCCGCCGGCACATCTGTCCCATCTGTCGGGCATGGATCTGGTGCGCCGCACCCTCGAGGAGGCCCGGGGCGCGGCGCGTCAGCAGGGGAAAAACGTGGGGCACGGCCGCAGCGCGCCGCCGCCGAGGCGGGTCGCCGGTGGCGGGCGGCGGCGCTGGTCGGGACCGGGGCCGGACGGCCGCGACCCGCAACTGTTCGGCAATGTCACGAACGAACTGGCCCGCAGCCGCGGATGGTCGAACCGGGTCGCCCAAGGGGCGGTGTTCGGCCGGTGGCGGTCCGTGGTCGGCGATCAGATCGCCGCCCACGCCTCCCCGACCTCACTGCACGAGGGTGTGTTGACCGTGTCCGCGGAGTCCACGGCGTGGGCCACCCAGTTGCGATTGGTGCAATCGCAGCTGCTGGCCAAGATCGCGGCAGCCGTCGGCGACGGTGTCGTGACATCGTTGAAGATCCAGGGACCGGTCGGACCGTCCTGGCAGAAGGGCCGCTACAGCGTGCGGGGTCGCGGGCCCCGCGACACCTACGGGTGAGTTCCGGGCGCTGCGGCTGAGAGCCACCAGGACGCGAGCGCAGAGTTTCCGAGGCGTCAAGACCTATCCTGAATCGAGATATTCCGTGCACGGCGCGATTAGGTGCGTAGAAACGCCGCCACAGAATCGGTCCTGACGGTCGGTGACGGTAGACTGTACGAAGACCTGCGAGCGGTGCTCGATCGCTTGCCTGCGAAACATCCAAGGAGACGCGTCCAACGTGGCTGCCCAGAAGAAGAATGCTCCGAGCGAGTACGGCGCCGATGCCATCAAGGTCCTCGAAGGCCTGGAAGCGGTACGTAAACGTCCGGGTATGTACATCGGTTCCACCGGGGAGCGCGGTCTGCACCACCTGATCTGGGAAGTGGTCGACAACGCCGTCGACGAGGCGATGGCGGGTTTCGCCACCAAGGTCGATGTGCGCATTCTCGAGGACGGCGGTGTCCAGGTCACCGACGACGGCCGCGGTATCCCGGTCGCCATGCACTCCACCGGCATCCCCACCGTCGACGTGGTGATGACGGTGCTGCACGCCGGCGGCAAGTTCGAAGAGGGCGCCTACCAGGTCTCCGGTGGTCTGCACGGTGTCGGTGTGTCGGTGGTGAACGCACTGTCGACGCGGCTGGAAGCCGACATCCTCAAGGACGGCTACGAGTGGTTCCAGACCTACGACAAGTCGGTGCCGGGCACCCTGAAACAGGGTGAGAAGACCAAGAAGACCGGCACCACCATCCGGTTCTGGGCCGATCCGGACATCTTCGAGACCACGGTCTACGACTTCGAGACCATCGCGCGACGACTGCAGGAGATGGCGTTCCTGAACAAGGGACTGACCATCGAACTCACCGACGAGCGGGTGGCCGCCGAAGAGATCACCGACGAGGTGGTCAGCGACACCGCCGAAGCGCCCAAGACCGCCGAGGAGAAGGCCGCCGAGGCGACCGCCCCTCACAAGGTGAAGCATCGGGTCTTCCACTACCCCGGCGGGTTGACCGACTTCGTCAAGCACATCAACCGCACCAAGACCGCAATCCAGCCCAGCATCATCGACTTCGAGGGCAAGGGCGACGGCCACGAGGTCGAGGTCGCGATGCAGTGGAACGCCGGCTATTCCGAATCGGTGCACACGTTCGCCAACACGATCAACACCCACGAGGGCGGTACCCACGAAGAAGGCTTCCGCACCGCGCTCACCTCCGTGGTGAACAAATACGCCAAAGACAAGAAGCTGCTCAAGGAAAAAGACGCCAACCTCACCGGCGATGACATCCGGGAGGGACTGGCGGCCGTCATCTCGGTCAAGGTCTCCCAGCCACAGTTCGAGGGTCAGACCAAGACCAAGCTCGGCAACACCGAGGTCAAGTCGTTCGTCCAGCGCATCTGCAACGAGCAACTCAGCCACTGGTTCGAAGCCAACCCCGCCGAGGCGAAAACCGTGGTGAACAAAGCGGTTTCGTCGGCCCAAGCGCGCCTGGCCGCCCGCAAGGCGCGGGAGCTGGTGCGGCGCAAGAGCGCCACCGACATCGGTGGTCTGCCCGGCAAGCTGGCCGACTGCCGTTCCACCGATCCCCGCAAGTCGGAACTGTATGTGGTGGAGGGCGATTCCGCCGGTGGTTCGGCCAAGAGCGGCCGCGATTCGATGTTCCAGGCGATTCTTCCGTTGCGCGGCAAGATCATCAACGTCGAAAAGGCCCGCATCGACCGGGTTCTGAAGAACACTGAGGTCCAGGCGATCATCACCGCGCTGGGCACCGGCATTCACGACGAGTTCGACCTCGCCAAGCTGCGCTACCACAAGATCGTGCTGATGGCCGACGCCGACGTCGACGGCCAGCACATCTCCACGCTTCTGCTGACCCTGTTGTTCCGGTTCATGAAGCCACTGGTGGAAAACGGGCACATCTTCCTGGCGGCGCCGCCGCTCTACAAGCTCAAGTGGCAGCGCAGCGAGCCGGAGTTCGCCTATTCCGATCGCGAGCGCGACGGTCTGCTCAAAGCCGGACGCGAGGCCGGCAAGAAGATCAACGTCGACGACGGTATCCAGCGCTACAAGGGTCTCGGCGAGATGGATGCCAAGGAACTCTGGGAGACCACGATGGATCCGTCGGTGCGGGTGCTGCGCCAGGTCACCCTCGACGACGCGGCGGCCGCCGACGAACTGTTCTCCATCCTGATGGGCGAGGACGTCGAAGCGCGCCGCAGCTTCATCACGCGCAATGCCAAAGACGTTCGCTTCCTTGACGTTTAGTTACTGATTCTGCGATAGGGCCAGGGAAAACTCTATGACTGACACCACGTTGCCGCCAGGCGACGAAGCCGGCGACCGCATCGAACCGGTCGACATCCAGCAGGAGATGCAGCGCAGCTACATCGACTATGCGATGAGCGTCATCGTCGGGCGTGCGCTGCCCGAGGTGCGGGACGGTCTCAAGCCGGTGCACCGCCGGGTGCTCTACGCGATGTTCGACTCCGGGTTCCGGCCCGACCGCAGCCACGCGAAATCCGCGCGCTCGGTGGCCGAGACGATGGGTAACTACCACCCGCACGGCGACGCGTCGATCTACGACACCCTGGTGCGCATGGCGCAGCCGTGGTCGTTGCGCTATCCCCTGGTGGACGGGCAGGGCAACTTCGGTTCGCCGGGCAACGATCCGCCAGCCGCGATGCGCTACACCGAGGCGCGGCTGACTCCCCTGGCGATGGAGATGCTGCGCGAAATCGACGAGGAGACGGTCGATTTCGTCCCGAACTACGACGGTCGGGTGCAGGAGCCGACGGTTCTGCCAAGCCGGTTCCCGAACCTGCTGGCCAATGGTTCGGGCGGCATCGCGGTCGGCATGGCCACCAACATCCCGCCGCACAATCTCGGCGAGCTCGCCGAGGCGGTGTACTGGTGCCTGGACAACCACGAGGCCGACGAGGAAGCCACCCTGGCCGCGGTCTGCGAGCGCGTCAAGGGTCCCGACTTCCCCACCCACGGCCTGATCGTCGGGTCCCAGGGCATCGAGGACACCTACAAGACCGGTCGCGGATCGATCCGGATGCGTGGCGTGGTGGAGATCGAGGAGGACTCGCGCGGTCGCACCGCGATCGTCATCACCGAGTTGCCCTATCAGGTCAACCACGACAACTTCATCACCTCGATCGCCGAGCAGGTCCGCGACGGCAAGATGGCCGGGATCTCCAACATCGAAGACCAGTCCAGCGACCGGGTGGGCCTGCGCATCGTCGTCGAGATCAAGCGCGACGCGGTGGCCAAGGTGGTGCTGAACAACCTCTACAAGCACACCCAGCTGCAGACCAGCTTCGGCGCCAACATGCTCTCGATCGTCGACGGCGTCCCGCGCACCCTGCGCCTGGACCAGATGATCCGCCACTACGTCAATCACCAACTCGACGTCATCATCCGGCGGACCACCTACCGGCTGCGGAAGGCCAACGAACGGGCCCACATCCTGCGCGGCCTGGTCAAGGCGCTCGATGCGCTCGACGAAGTGATCGCGCTGATCCGGGCTTCGGAGAGCGCCGACGTCGCCCGCACCGGCCTGATGGAACTCCTCGACGTCGACGAGATCCAGGCGCAGGCGATCCTCGACATGCAGTTGCGCCGGTTGGCCGCTCTGGAACGCCAGCGCATCGTCGACGACCTGGCCAAGATCGAGGCCGAGATCGCCGACCTCGAGGACATCCTGGCCAAGCCGGAACGCCAGCGGGCCATCGTGCGCGACGAACTCAAGGAGATCGTCGACAAGCACGGCGACGCGCGCCGTACCCGGATCATCCCGGCCGACGGGGACGTCGCCGACGAGGACCTGATCGCCCGCGAAGAGGTGGTCGTCACGATCACCGAGACCGGTTACGCCAAGCGGACCAAGTCCGACCTGTACCGCAGCCAGAAGCGCGGCGGCAAGGGTGTGCAGGGTGCCGGCCTCAAGCAGGACGACATCGTCAACCACTTCTTCGTCTGCTCCACCCACGATTGGATCCTGTTCTTCACCACGCAGGGCCGGGTGTACCGGGCGAAGGCGTATGACCTTCCGGAGGCGTCGCGCACCGCGCGGGGTCAGCACGTGGCCAACCTGCTGGCGTTCCAGCCCGAGGAGCGCATCGCCCAGGTCATCCAGCTCAAGAGCTACGAAGACGCGCCCTATCTCGTGCTGGCCACCCGCAACGGACTGGTCAAGAAGTCGAAGCTCACCGACTTCGACTCCAACCGGTCCGGCGGCATCGTCGCGGTGAACCTGCGCGACGGCGACGAGCTGGTCGGTGCGATCCTGTGCTCGGCGGACGACGACCTGCTGCTGGTGTCGGCCAAGGGCCAGTCGATCCGCTTCTCGGCCACCGATGAGGTGTTGCGCCCGATGGGGCGGGCCACCTCCGGTGTGCAGGGGATGCGGTTCAACACCGACGACGCCCTGCTGTCGCTCAATGTGGTCCGTGACGACACGTATCTGCTGGTCGCGACCTCCGGCGGGTACGCCAAGCGCACCGCGATCGAGGAGTACCCGGTGCAGGGCCGCGGCGGCAAGGGTGTGCTGACGATTCAGTTCGACCGGCGTCGTGGCACGCTGGTCGGAGCGCTGATCGTCGACAACGACACCGAGCTGTACGCCATCACCTCCGGTGGTGGGGTCATCCGCACCGGTGCTCGACAGGTCCGTAAAGCCGGGCGCCAGACCAAGGGCGTTCGCTTGATGAACCTGGGTGAGGGCGACACACTTATCGCGATCGCGCGCAACGCCGAAGCCGGCGACAGCACCGACGAGGTCAACACCGACCCGGGCGCGCCGACCAGTGAGGAGTCGTAGGTGAGCTCACCCAACGAGCCGGGTTCTGCTCATGACGCAGGTTCGTCGGGCGGCCAGGCGCCGCGTGGGGGGCCGCAGCAGTCGGGCTCGTCGCCGGCGCATGTGGCTGAGTCCGGCGACGTCCCACCCTGGCAGCGGGGGCCGGCAGCCCGCGCTCGCCAGCAGCAGACGCCGGACGGGTCGGCCGGTGAGGCCCGGCGCAGCGGCGGGCAGCAGGGCCTGGATGCGCGGCTGAACCGCTTCATCGCGGGCGGTTCCCCGACCGAGAGCGACACCACCTCCCGTAATGAGCGCACCGACACGATCCGACCGGACAGTGCCAGACCGGATACTTCCCGACCGGAGGCTGGACGTGCCGATGGTGCAAGGCCAGAGGCCGGCCGCCCGGAGTCGCGGCCCGAGGGTCCCCGCCCGGAGTCGCGGCCCGAGGGCGCCCGCCCGGAGTCGCGGCCCGAAGGCCCCCGACCTGAAGCGGGCCGTCCCGATGCGGGGCGTCCCGACGGCAGCCGCACCGAGCAGGCCGCCCGGCCGGAAGGCGGCAAGTACAACAGCGAGCTGCCCGACCTGTCCGGTCCGATGCCGCGTCCGGCGCAGCAGCGCAAACCGGCCGAGCGTCCCAGCGGGGAGCAGCGCCCGCCACAGCCGAACAGGGGCGTGCAGGTCGCGACCCGCCAGCACAAGGGTCCGGTGCGGGCCAGCATGCAGATCCGCCGCATCGACCCGTGGAGCACACTGAAGGTGTCGCTGCTGTTGTCGGTGGCGTTGTTCTTCGTGTGGATGATCGCCGTGGCGTTCCTGTATCTGGTCCTCGGCGGAATGGGCGTCTGGACGAAGCTGAACAGCAACGTCGGCGACCTACTGACCAGCGCCAGCGGCGCCTCCGGCGGTGAGCTGGTGTCCAGCGGCACGATCTTCGGCGGCGCGGCACTGATCGGCCTGGTCAACATCGTGCTGTTGACGGCAGCCGCCACGATCGGGGCGTTCATCTACAACCTGACCACCGACCTGGTCGGTGGTGTCGAGGTGACCCTCGCCGATCGCGACTGACGGTTTGGGAGACAGCGACACCGTACGGTAATCTCGTCGCTCGGCCCGTGTGGTGCACGGGGCTATAGCTCAGGCGGTTAGAGCGCTTCGCTGATAACGAAGAGGTCGGAGGTTCGAGTCCTCCTAGCCCCACGGAAAGGTTCACATCGATGAAGTTGGTGTTCCTGCTCGCAGCCGGCGTCGCTGTGGCCGCCGCCGTGGTGTGGCGGACCCAGCACGAACCCGAGGTG
>Ga0310345_10001316_pt1 | contig 28203 bp, 27 predicted proteins | sample HC15DNA20500_MG_FD_204667 | JGI IMG/M metagenome (GOLD analysis project Ga0310345, IMG submission 204667) | Marine microbial communities from station ALOHA, North Pacific Subtropical Gyre - HC15-DNA-20-500_MG | ecosystem: Environmental > Aquatic > Marine > Oceanic | place: Pacific Ocean: North... | reverse complement strand
GGCGCCGTACCGGCCCCGAAAACACCGTGATCTGCCCCATCGACCGCTCCCAAGCGCACAAAAAGGAGCACGCTTAAGACCGATCACTCACCTGCCAAGCAAGGCGGGTCTCCCCGGACGGTTACTGCCCCAAGGCGGATACGCCCGTTTCAACCATCTCTCTGGATCGCGGGGAGTAAAGTGAGCGTCAGGCATTTGCTGACCGGGCAGCCTAATAGATCGCCACTGCTCAGCCTTTGCTGCGCCTAGGGATGCGATGTCCGCGTCGACCGGTCGAGACGGCGGTGGATCAGCGACACGATCGTCAGCAAATCCTCCGCATCATCCTTGGTCATCTCCCAATGGATGCGCGCCTCATGCGCTGTGGGATTCCTGAACATGCCAAACGTGCCTCTGACGAGATTGGCAAAGCCGCTTTGTTCGCTTCTCTCGCTGACCGTCGATCGGGAATTGATGGCCAGCATCGGAGATATCCCGCCAAGCGTCCGATCGACGAGACTGCCGCCGTCGTCAGTGACGCCGGTCAGGCGCCGCATCTTATCGGCTACGCTCTTCACCGCTTCCTGCACAGCATGAAAATAATTATCGGCCAGTAACTCCGCCCTGCAAAATGCAAGAACGTCGGCGTGAACACCGCGACCTTCCAGGTCCGTCCGTAAATCGCGCGCCCGGCGTTGCGCTTCAGGGAGGGTCGTCGCCTGCACTACGCTTTTCAGTGCGCCTGTTTCGTCAACGACAAGGCCGGCGAAGGCAAGCGCCTGATTGAGTGCAGCGCGCATGGGTTCAAAGCGATGGGGTTCACGGGTGTAGCGGGCCGGACTCATCGCGAGCCGGATGAACTCCAGCACATGGGTCCTGTTGCGCTTGCTGTTCTGACTTTCCGCGAAAGCATTATAAATGCGTACCCGTTTCGTGCCCTGGCCAGGATCAACCATTTTGGCAGACTGAAGCAGAAAGCCGATTTCACTGTTCTGCAGGCCGTTGTCGGTGTCACCGAGCGCCCCCGCAATCGCCTCGAGTTGATCCTGCAAAAACAGCTTCATCTGCGTGTCTGACCTCTCTCAAACCGGCCGGAAGACGCGGATCACGGCTGCCTGTGTTCCTGTTGTTCGAAGTTCGAAATCGCTCCTGAAGGGACTCCGCCCGTCCGGCTTTCTTCCCTCCGAAACAGCAAGTTCAAAACCAGCAGGATCGAGCCAACGTGTGGTGTCGCCATCCTCTATCGGCGTGACGGCATATCGTTGCCGATCGCCGTTCGTTCCGGTGAGACTGGTGTTGAACAATTCCGGGGCCGTTTCAGGCGCTTCCCGTCGTGGCAGGCTCGCCTGCCAGCGCTGGAAAAGCTGTGGGTCAATATGATCCTCGCCATCGGGGCCATCGATGTCTTCTTCCAGCCATGCATCGAACTCCGGGCGCCGGGCCATGGCCGCCTCTCTGGTCCGAGCCATTCCCTGAGACAGGCAGAAGGCGACGAATGGATCATGGGTGCCCCAGCGCAGCAATTCCCGTGCCCAGAAGCCGAACCATGGCAAGCTCGCGGTTTGCTTCCAGTCCGCCAGCGTCGGCGTGGTTGCGGCGTCAGGCGCACCATCGGACCAGGCTTTCGCCACAACAGCGCCGATCGCGACGCCCAAACGGAATTCGAGATTGTCGGCCACGAACCGTTGCCACGCGCGCAGGTCGTCTGCGTCCGGGGCGTTTGCGCCTGGCTCGTTCATCCACCAGCCCAGGACATCGTTCCATCGAGCCAGGAGCGCCTGATCGCCGAGCGTGGGGCGCACGCGAAACCCGAAACCCTTGTCGCCTTCGAGAAGATTTCCGATCGCCTCGAACAGGTCGATCCGCCCTTCGGCGTCGAGCGCGCCATAGTCGACCGCGCCCGCAATCAAGGCCAGGATCTGCGCTGCGACGGCCTCGAAACGCCGCCCCACCCAGGGCGTGAAACCATATTGGTAAAGCCGCTGCCGCTCGCCGACGTCCGGATAGATATGCTGAATGATCCCGCTGCCGCGCCGGATGAATGCTGCCTCCAGCCATGCTTCCTGTGCGGTTGCGACGGCTGTGAATGTCCTTGCCCAAAGCGCGCGTAACTGTTCTTCAGCGCGGGCTGGCGTCATCGCCGCGTCATCGTCGCGCTCACTTTCGGCCAGTGCGGTCAGCAGCACGCCGTCGAGCTCGTCCATTGCATCAGCAAGACGTGATGTCGGATCGCTTGCTCCTGTCCCTGCCTCGCCGCTGACCGCGCCCGGGGCGGTCCGCTCCAGCCAGTCCATAAAAGCGTCCGGCGCTATCCCCAGCAATTCGTTCGCCTTGCGCCAGATGCGTGTCAGCAGGAGCGCCAGCGGGCTCTCCGCCGCATCGGCCTCCTGTTCCTCGGCGAGCAATCTGCGGGTCAGATCCTCATAGTCGGCTGCCCATTCGCGTAGTTGACGTTCCTGGACGGGTTTGGAGGCCTTCGGTTTCATCGACGTCGCCGTCGTCGAAATGCGCGTCGGCAATGCCACCAGCGTCATGCCCTCGATACCGCGTGCCGCGCCAGGCCGGCCAGCTCGACCCGCAAGGTTGCGGAACTCCGACGTAGAGAATGGCGCGATGATCGGCTGCTCCTCGACCGGATCCCAGGAGCGCCGCTTGAGCGAGGTCAGGAAGATGAGATCGAAAGGAAGATTGACCCCTTCGGTCAGCGTGGCTGTCGCCACTGTAATTGGACAGATTTTTCGATCAATCATCTCGACCATCAGGCGGCGCAGCCGCTGCGGCATCTGGCCATGGCTGGTGGCGATGCCACGATCGAGTAGGAACAGTTCGAAAGACTCGGCCCCGCAATAATCGAGGCAGGCGGCACGGGCTTCATCGAAGCGGTCACCCAGGAAGCCTTCTGGCCGTTCGAACTCGACGATCGCTTCCCAGGCGCCGAGCGCCAGGGCCTCGCTGAACCAGCGCATCGTCTGCTCCGGTTCCTGCGCGACCGAAATCAGGATCCGCTGGTCTTCCCGGGCCAGATGCAAAGCCGTCCACAAAACGCTCAGACTGTTGAAATGATTGAGGCTGTTGCGCCACTGCGACGGCAGGAGTGGCATGGGGGCAAATCGCAGCGGAAGATAGACGGGATTTTCCTGTCCGCGCAGATAGAGTGGCTTGCCATTCATCAGGTCGAGCAGGATCTGCCCGGATGATCCCGGTGCGGTCTCGAGCACGCCGATCACCTGACGCGTGCTGCGGTAGCGGACACCGACGGCTTTGGCCTCGGCGTGCCCCTCGATCCATCGCGCCACCGGGCCGGAAGCGCCGCCAGCCACCGCCGTCAGCGCGATGCGGGTGACTTCCGGGCGCTGGGCTAGGATGCGCGAAACGAGATTTTCAAGACGGAGCGATCGATTGCTGTGGTCGGAAAAGCTCACGGCCGTTGCCTCGCTGGCCTCAGGCACGACCTGATGCGCCTCATCGATGATCAGAAGGGAAAGCCGTGCGATCAACAGCTTGCCCAGATATCGCAGCAGGGCGTCAGCCTTCTCGACCGTGGCGATCAGGACCACCGGTTCCTCGCTGGTCAGCCAGGCATCGGTAATCCCCCAGTCCGCACCGCCATAGAGCCCAGTGACGATGACGTCGCCACGCAGCTCGGAACTGAGCTTGGCTTCAACTTCGCCTGCGAGCGCTCTTGAGGGGACAATGTAGAGCGCCAAGGGGCCGAGTCCGTCTCCAGGCGCTCTGAGCAGCAATTCCTTGATCAGGGCCAGATTCGCGACGAGCGTCTTGCCTGACCCCGTGGGGGTGCAGAGCGCGAAACTCGACTCCCGCAGCAGCCGACCGACGCCGTGCAACTGAGACGTCCAAAGGATGCCTCGGTTGCGGCTGAACTGGTCGCGCGCATAGCGCAGCATTCGATCGGTGCGCTCCGGACGCAAAGCGGCCAACTGTCGTAGCGGGGTGTAAATCGACGCGGCCACATATCGGTCGGCAACCTGTCGCATCAGCCCGATCACAAGCGCTGCATCATGACTGAACAGCCGGTTGGCGAGATCGTCCATCGCCCGCAGCTTGGCCATCGCGGGCGCCAACCGTTCATCGTCCCCCCGACGAACGCTGTCGGCGATCAGGCCAAGCGAGCGCACAAGCTCGATCGTCACAGTCCACAGGAAACCGGGCGTTTCGTCTTCGCCCCGCATTGCGGCAAATATGGCGTTCTCAGCGTCTGCGCTCGTCAGTCCAGGATTATCTCGCCAAAAAGCAGCGCTCCGCTGCACGACTCTGTCGAAATCCGCACGCAGGAACGCGGAATAGAGGCGGACACCTTCATGCTCGCTCTCGATCTGATCCAGCAGCCCCGACGCCATCGCGGGCAAGCCGCCCAGTTGGTACGCCCCAGCGGCGAGAAGTTCGATCGGTACGATGCTGCGCACACCATCATCGGCCCGCGCGAGCCATTCCAGGATTTCCCCGGTCCGGCGGTAGCAATCGATCGCCCTCGGGGATTCGCCGCCCTCGATCGCGCTGAATATATGGGCGGCGTGAAGAAGCCGGCGCGCATCTTCCAACTGATTTGCCGATTCGCGTTCACCCCAGCCAATGGTTGGCACTTGCCAGGTCGTCTGCAGGCAACGGACATAGGCGCGTGCCTGGGGCCGTGTGAGCGCGTTCTCGATAGCGAGGGCCTGCCGGATCTGTTCCGCCAGGGCCAGGCGCTCCTCGTCAAGCGCAGCCATCAGCCATCACTCCAGAGGAGAGCGTAGAGGTCATCGATCAGACTGTCGCCGTCTTCCAGAATGACCTCGACGATCTGGAGATCGCGTCCAGCCTTATAGTCGGCGGGCATTTCTTCCCACCCTACAACGGTCTCACTCTTCTCTCTTTTGGCGGCGCCGTTGCCGCAGATCACGACAAGGTCCGTTCGCGCCGGCTGCGGCCCGAGTTGCAGGACAGCCCGGTCGATCGATACGATCGTCGCCGCATGGCCTTCCCGGTCACGCTGTTCGAGCAGGAACTGCAATTGCCGCAGGCCGTGTGGGATGACGGTGTCCCGGTTCATCTCGAACCAGATTCCCTTGCCATTATGCTCCAGTTCGTTCGTGTCCGGATTACGCACCTTCTTGCCGTGCAGCAGCGCCGCCACCGCCGATTCGGTCAGCGTCTTTCGCCACTTGGCTTCGCCGGCAATGACGCGGATGACTTCACCGCCACCATTCAAGGCAATGCCGACAAAATCTGTGCCGTGGCGGCCATAGATTTCCCGCACACGTTCCGGATCGAAGCGCAGCGCCCAGAGATATTTCTCGACATCATCATGTTCGCGGAACAGGAAGATCGGCACGCGCCAGGCATGTTTGCCGACAAATTCGCTTTGATAGGCTTCGGTCACGAGGCCGGCCATGACTTCCCCGAACAGCCCCCTGAGCGCCTTGGAGGGAAGGCAGTTGGGATAGGCGATCGCAGACGCAGCCGCGCCATCGGGATGAAGGCTGATACCGATCTTGCGGTGGAAATATTCGCGGGCATCGAGATGCGCCGACTCGAAATAGGGACGCAGCGCGGCGATGAGATCGCCATCGATCTCCTGTTTCTGTTCGAGCAGGAGGTGGCCATAATTGCCGCCACGCACGGTTCCCCAAGCCTCCAGCCAGGCTTCGAGCGCCTCCTTGGGAGGCGGGCAATTATGCATCGCCCTTCGCCTCGGAAGCACGCGCTAGCCGGTCGCATTTTGCGAGGAAGAAACGCTCGCTCCACAGCTCGAGCGATTTGGCTTCGGCGGGTCGCAGGAAGCGCCGCACGTCATCGGCAGCCGCTTTCCAGTCGATCTTCGCGATCGTGTCGCCGAGCGCCTGTTTCAGCCAGGGCATATCAACGGCGATGCGTTCATCGCCCGCCCACGGGCCGGCCTGGATCAGCGCGGTGCGGAGCAGGGTGAGGTTGGGCGTCGTTCCCTTCGCGACATACCAGGAGAAATCATACCAGTCCCTGCCCTTGAGGAAGCCGCGGCAGAGCAGGGCATGGATCTTGAGCGCGAAATTGGACGCCAGATCCTGATGGCGCACTTCATGATCGGCTGGAAAATCGAGATAGGTTGCATCCTCGCCCGTGCCTGCGGGTGGGTTCACGTCGATCTCCAGCTTGATGCGGATCGTCCGGGACTTGCCGGTTCCCGCGAAGGACAGGTCGAGTTGGCTCGCGATGGAATCATTCTTGAGCAGGGCCTGGCGGATCGCGGTGTTCATCTTCGTCTTGGGTAGCGCGTCGAGCTTAAGCCCGAACTGCTCGAATACCTCGACCAGCACCTTGAGATAGGGCGACCAGTCGAAATCCGGATCGGGCGCACGCAGCAGGAAATCCAGGTCTTCGGAGAAGCGCGGCAGACCATGGAGGATGCGCAGCGAGGTGCCGCCCTGGAACAAGGCGACGTCGAAGAAGTCGCCGCGCCACAGAGCATAGAGCGCGATCTCCTGGAGAATTTCCTTGACCGCATTCTCCTCCTCGAGCGCATTGGCCGCCTCATATCGGCGCAGCTTTTCCTTGATGATGTCAATCATGGGCTGATGATTGCTTTCTGGCCGGGAGTATGGCGCTTTCCAGCGCGGCGAGGAAGGCGTTGACCGCCTTGTGCTTGTAGACGGATTGGAGCTTGGCAAAGTCCTTGCGATGGAGCGCGGCGAGCCTGTCTTCCTCGACCCGCATGCCTTGGACGACCCAGTCGATCCCGATCCATGGCTGCTTGCGCAGCGCAACGAGATCCATCAGCGCGCGCAGGGGCTGCGCGATGAAGGCGGTGAGCTTGCCGATGGGGATCCGATCAACGCCGTTCAGGAAGCGATAGTCGGCGATGGCGAGCGGATGGAACTCGAAGGCGCCGAACTCCGGTGTCTCATAATGCAGCGTCTTGCGGCCCGGCGAGACGCTGGCGGTGACGAAGACACCTTCGGGAATCCAGCCATGATAAGCGAGTGCGCTTTCGAAGGAGACATAGCTGCCGGGCAGGAGACTTTGTGCGATCGCGAAGGGATGGACCATCTCGCTGCGATAGCGAGAGTCCAACAGATAGGTGCCGCGCTTGACCCGAAGCAGCGAGCCATCCTTGAGCGCGCGATTGACCAGGCCATAACGCCGCGCATCGCCGCCGCCCAGCAAGCGTCCCAACTGGCGTTCGCTCAGGATATGATCGGCGAGACCTGCCGCTTTAATTTGCTGCGCCAAGGAGGACATAAAGTTCCTGATACTTCCAATGTGTGAAAGTTTCCAGAATTTCTTTATCGTGGACCTAAAGGGGAAAGCCTTCCCCTGCCGGTGAGCCGCGTCCCGCGTCTCCCCGGACCCCTTCCAACGGGACTCGCGCCCCGTAACGCCCCGGGAGAGGAAGAGGAAAGCCGGTTGGCCGTGACGGGTTGAGGGTGGCGAGAGAGGCTCGCCGCCGGCCCGTCGCGGAGACAGGCCATGGCATCTTCACGCCGCACCCGCTCGACGACCGAACGGGCGAACCTCTACGAGCAGATCACCAACCGCATCATTGCTGAACTCGAAGCCGGGCGCGTGCCCTGGGTTCAGCCTTGGGGTTCGTCCCGCGCCGCGATCGGCATGCCCTACAATGCCGTTAGCAACCGGCGTTACAGCGGCCTCAATATCCTGACGCTGTGGAACGCCGTCGTCGAGCGCGGCTTTGCCGGCCACGCCTTCCTGACTTTCCGACAGGCGATCGCGCTCGGCGGCTCGGTGCGCAGGGGCGAGCATGGCATCGGGATCATCTACACCCGTCGCTTCATCCCCGGCGAGGAGCGCCGCCGTGCCGAGAATGAAGGGCGGGAGCCCTCGGGTGGCATTCCCTTCCTCAAGAGTTTCACCGTCTTCTCGGTCGAGCAATGCGACGGGTTGCCAGCGCATATCTGCGAACCGCCGCCGCCGATCCCCGAAGGGCTGATCCTGCCACAGGCCGAGGCGCTGATCGCGTCAACCGGCGCCGATTTCCGCATTGGCGGAGCAATGGCTTATTATTCCCCGCGCCATGACTATGTGCAGGTGCCACGGCCGGACGATTATTTCGAGCCGGTGAACTGGCACCGGACGGCGCTGCATGAACTGTCGCACTGGGTCGGCCACCCCTCGCGTCTCAATCGCGATCAGAGCGGTGCCTTCGGATCGCCCGACTATGCGCGGGAAGAACTTATTGCAGAGATTTCAGCGGCTTACTGCTGTGCTGCGCTGGGGATCGCACCCACCGTCCGACACGCAGATTATATAGGCTCCTGGCTCGAAATTCTCAAGGAGGATCATCGCGCCATCCTGCGCGCGGCTAGTGCCGCGTCGAAGGCGGCTGACTATCTGCTCGCCTTCCGGCCGGAAGCGGTGCTTGCCGCCAATGACGACGATCCGGACCCCGATCCCGACTGCGCCATGGCCCTTGAAGGGAGGGCTGCGGCATGATCCTCCTGACCCCCGAATTGCGCGAGCAGCTTCGCGCCAACGACCTCGCCCGCATCGAAGCGCTCCGTAGCGGCGATCCTGCACCCGATCCCGTGCCGGTGGTCCGCTTCTTTAACCCTGTCGGTGCGGCCACCTGGCTTGCGACCGAGCTGGATGAGGACGACATTTTCTTCGGCCTTGCGGACCTCGGTTTCGGCTGTCCGGACCTGGGCAGTTTTGCGCTGGACGAGCTGCAATCGATCCGCTTGCCCTTCGGTCTCGGCATTGAGCGGGATACGCTGTTCGAAGGCGCGTTCCCGCTCTCGGTCTATGCCGAAGCGGCCTGCCGTGCCGGCTCACTGATCGAAGGCGAACGCATCCTCTACCGGGCTGCCAGGGCCGCGAAAGGCGGTGCGTGATGCGCTTCGCCAAATGGCCCCGGCCCACCGCCTATGAGGAGACGTCGCGCAAACGGGCCGCCTTCGCCCATAAGCAGCGCCGCGAGCGCGAGGCGTTGCCGCTTTTCGCCGACCTGATCGCCAGAGGGCAGCATAGCGTTGAGGAGGAGATGGCGCGCCGGGCCGAATGGTGGCCCCGCCAGCAGCAGGACCGGCGGGACGCGCGCGCCGCCGTCTGGCGCTCGGCACGGGCGAGCCTGTTCGCCTTTCCCGAAGCACAGCGCCGGACAATCCGACGGGCGTGGCGGGATTGTCCCTATCCGGCCGATCCCTCCAGCTTCGCGGACCTGTTGCACCATATCCGCATTGGCAAAGTCGATCCGGGACGGCCGCCGTGGAAATATCACGCCCGTCTGCAAGCGCGTGTGACGCCTGATCCCCGTTGCTTCGCCGATGCTTTCAGGCGCGTCGGTCAGCGCAGGATCGAGCCGGCACCCGGTCATGCAGCTGTCGAATGTCCGCAATATTGCGGCAATCTCGGCCATGGCATCCTGTTCATCGATGCTGTGCCGCCGGTCGAAGCCGACGGCCTTGCGACTTTCCATGTTCGCGGTGTCTGCACCGATGCTGACATTGCCCTGATCGGGCGGCTCGCCGAGGTCGAGCAAGGCCGTCCAATCCGCGTGGTGCGCGTCGATGTGCCGCACACCCGCACGGGCGGTTTCTCGCATCGGCTACTGATCCTCACCTGCTCGGCCACCAAGCGCCATGATCCCGGATGGATGCCGGCGTGGGAGCGCTATGACGGGCCGCTCTGGCAGACCTGGCGCAGCGTCGATCCCGATCGCAAGCGCGCGCGTGTCGGCTTCCTGTCGGCGCGCTACGGCTTCGGCGCCGGTGACCGGCCGATCGAGGACTATGACGCGCGTCTGTCGCCTGATCTCGCTGACCGGATGATTGCGGGTGGCATGACGACAGGCTGGCCGCGGCCGCCAAGCCCGAACAAACCCGACAATTACGGCTCGCATCCCGGCTCCGAGATCGCCAGCCTCTGCTATCACGGCACGCGGCCGTTTACCGACATCGCGTTGGTGGGCGGCGGCCTTTATCTCAAGGTGATGCGCGCCTTCCTCGAAGGTTTCCGCGAGATGCGCTGCATCACTCCCGATGGCGAAATCACCGAGATCAACGCCGGGATCGGCGTCATGCGCCAGCGCCTCCGCACCTGGCTCGAACAGGGACGCGGATCATGAGTGATCCGCGCGCCCGTGCCGGTCATAATGGTGGGCCGCCGCTCGACGATGAACCCGAGAGACTTCCGCCAGGTCCGCATTATTGTAAATATTGCCGATACTGGTCGCCGCCTTCCGAATGGGAGGCGCGCGCTTATGAGGCGCTTCAGCTTGGCCTGTCCAAACGGCGGGTCAAGCGGCCGTCGGGCACCTGCGACCGGGTGCTGATGCAGCATGGCAAGCCGCTCGCCTTTGCTGCGACGGTCGATACCTTCGGGTGTCTCAACTTCTGCGCGAAGCCACCCCCGCCAATCGTGCGCGGGCGGGGTTTCGTCACCATCTATGAAGGCGACCAGATCGTCTGGCAGGGCCATGAGGAGGATGTGCCCGACGAGCATCGGTGATCGGCCTCAGCCCGATCCATGCTATAAGAGCCGCGATATCGGCAGAGGATTCGCAGATGCCCAAGAACCGCCAGACCTTTCACGATCCACTGGACGAACTGCCGCCGGTGACGATCGAAATCCTCAAGGGCGACCTGTTGCGTTTCACCCAGGTCGACCGCGACGGGCGCACCAATGTCGTGACCTTCTCCGATCGCCTCGCGGTCCGGCGGGGCGTGTTCGATGCCGCGTCGCTCAAGGCCGAAGGACTCAGAGCGGAAGCCTGAACTGGTTGGGGTCGGGCGCGGGCGTTCTTTCCAGCTGTTCGATGATCGTTGCCGCAAGCGTGTCGGCGGCGCGTTCGCGCATCCGCTCGTCCGGCATCGTCAGTCCGACGCGTGCCCATCCCGGCGCCGCCAGCAGGATGGCGGACAGTTCATCTCTTTCGATTCGCTCCATGAAAGAAATGGAACATATCGAGAACATAAGGACAAGGCCAATCCGTCCTAGCGTGCTCGGTCCATGCCGGACGGACGATTTCAGGGTAAGGGCAGGCGAGAGATAGAGGGCAGCCGGGAGGTCTCGTGACGGGCAGGAAGCCGGGAGAGAGTCTCGCGGCCGCTCGTCATGGAGAACCCCATGACCCAATTTCCCTCTTCGCATTCCCTCCTTGCCCGCCTGCGCACCTTTGTCGCGGCCTGGCTGGTGATGGAGGTAACGCCCGACATGGACGCCGCCGACTATGAGGCGCGGGTCCACGAAACCCGCCTGTCGCCGGGCCTGTCCCTCTTGCTCATCCTCCTGGGCGCGCTCCTGTGCTGGGCGGCAGTTCTCGTTCTGGCCGGTGTGCTGTGAGGGTGAACGCCGGCGCTTCGGGCGAGCGGCGCGGGCCTGCCGGTGGCAGGCCCGATAGAGGAAGAGGGAAGCCAAGGCTTCGTGACGGGCTGGGAGCCGGGAGAGAGTCTTCCGGCGGCCCGTCATGGAGAAAACCCATGGCCAAAGCGCCTCAGAAGATCACCCTCAGCGGCTCGCGCGACATTCCGTTCGACCGTCTGGTCCTGTCCCAGTCCAATGTCCGCCGGGTGAAGGCCGGCGTGTCGATCGGCGAACTGGCGGACGACATCGTGCGCCGCACCCTGCTCCAGAGCCTCAACGTGCGGCCTGTGCTGGATGACGAGGGCCAGGAGACCGGACAGTTCGAGGTGCCGGCCGGTGGCCGGCGGTTTCGCGCGCTCGAACTGCTGGTCAAGCAGAAGCGCCTCGCCAAGGACGCACCGATCCCCTGTGTCGTCAAGGCGGCCAATGATGCCGTCACGGCCGAGGAGGACAGCTTTGCGGAAAACACCTTCCGCGAACAGCTCCATCCGCTCGACCAGTTCCGCGCCATGCAGGCGATGGTCGACAAGGGCGAGGATATCGACTCCATCGCCGCGCATTTCTTGGTGACCCCGGCGGTTGTGAACCAGCGCCTGCGCCTCGCGAAAGTGTCGCCGACGCTGCATACGATCTATGCCGAGGACGGCATGACGCTCGAACAGCTCATGGCCTTTGCGGTCACCGACGATCATGCCCGCCAGGAACAGGTATGGGAGATGCTCGCCCACAGCTATAATAAGTCGGGCAGCTATATCCGCAGCAAGCTGACCGAAAATACCGTGCGCGCCGGCGACAAGCGGGTGCGCTTCATTGGCGTCGAGGCCTATGTCGCGGCGGGTGGCTGCGTGATGCGCGACCTCTTCGAGCCCGATGATGGCGGCTGGCTGACCGATCCCGCGCTGCTGGATCGTCTGGTTGGCGAGAAGCTCCAGACCGAGGGCGAGCGTATCGCCGGCGAGGGCTGGAAATGGGTCGCGACCGCGATCGACATGCCCTGGGGCGTCACCAACGGCCTGCGTGAGATCGACGGCGTGGAACTGGCCATGTCCGATGACGAGCAAGAACGGCTCGCGGCGCTTCAGACCGAGATCGAGGAGCTGGAAGCCGAATGGGCCGATGCCCCCGAGGTTCCGGACGAGGTCCAGGCGCGCATCGAAGCGATCGACGCCGCGATCGGCGCGCTGGTCGAACGGCCGGTGACGTTCGAGCGCGAAGACATGGCCATCGCCGGCGCGTTCCTGTCGATCGAGGTCGACGGGACGCTGTGCATCGAGCGCGGCTATGTCCGCCCCGAGGATGAGCCGGTGGTCGCGATCGAGGGCGACGAGGATGCCGACGAGGCAGGTCAGGCCGGGCATCATGGCGCCGGTCAGGATGGCGAGGACGAGACGGGTTCGACGGTCTCCAACGTCGTGCCGATTGGTGCCGCGGGCAGCACGGTGTCCGGGGATGACGATGACGAGGATGGCGAGGTGGTGAAGCCGCTGCCCGACCGGCTCGTCGCCGAACTCACCGCCTGGCGCACGCTGGCACTGCAGGATGCGTTCGCAGGGTCGCCCTCGACGGCTTTCGCGGCGGTGCTGCACGCGTTCGTGCTCGACTGCTTCTATTCCTCGACCCGCGAATCCTGCCTCCAGATCTCGCTCAATGAAGCGTCGTTCGGTTTCTCGACCACGGGGCTGCGCGACAGCGCACCCGCGCGGGCGATCGCCGAGCGGCACAAGCGCTGGGCCGACCGGCTGCCTGATTCCGACAAAGATCTGTGGGACGCGCTGCTGGCGCTCGACGGCAATGAGCAGGCCGCGCTCTTCGCCCATTGCGCTTCGAAGGTGCTCAATGCGCAACAGGAGGTGGTCCCCAAGTACGACAATGGCCGCATCTCCAGGAGCAGCGTCGAGCGCCGGGTGTCGCACAGCCATGTGCTGGCGCGTGCGGTCGGGCTCGATCTGATCGGAGCGGGCTGGCGGCCGACGGTCGCGGGCTATCTGGGCAGCGTCACCAAGCAGCGGATCATTGCCGACGTGGCCGAGGCGAAGGGCGCGAAGTTCGCCGAGATGATCGACCATCTCAAGAAGGGCGACATGGCGCGCGAGGCCGAACGCTTGCTGGAGGACAGCGACTGGCTGCCCGAGCCGATGCGCACGCCGGAGCCCATGGATGCCGCGCCGATTGACGCTGCGCAGGGTGTGGAACCGGGGACGCAGGTCGATGAAGCCGAGGTGCTTCCGGCCTTCCTTGAGGAGGAACCGGTGGAGGCTGGCACCGGGGCTGACACTGCTCCCGGCAATGACGACGACGCGGCACTGCCGGAAGCGGCCTGATCGTCCGGGCGGGGTGGCGTTCGCTGCCCCGCCTTTCCTCCCAATTCGTTCCTGAAGGATCGAACCATGCCTTTTTCCAATCTTGAGACTGCCAGTGCCGAGAGCCTGGCGCCTGTTCTGCATGCGGCCTTGCACCGTCTTGGCCAGCTCGGCCGTGAAGGCGCGGTCGCGCTCGCCCGGCTCGTCGCGGACGACGATGCCGACTTCGATGAGGCGGCCGAATGGATCGCCGATGTCGCCAGCGGGGGCTTGCGCGAATGACACGCCGTCACCGCCATTCCCTTTCCCCTTCTCTTCAGAAAGCCCGGTCACAGCGCCGGGCTTTCGCCCTTCAGGAGATCCGTCATGACGGACAAATCGAAACCGGCGATCGACATGGACGCGCTCATGTCGAACTACGCAGCCTGGGAAGCCGCGGCTGCCGCACTCGTTCCCGGCAACAAGGCCCGGCTCTTCGCCTTCCTCGCTTCGGCCAATATCACGCGTGTCACCGTCCTCTTCGACGGCGAGGGCGATAGCGGCCAGATCGAGGATATCACGGCTTTCAGCGATGATGCGCAAGTCGCGCTGCCCGGCGGCAAGGTGGCCAGCCTCGACCTGCCCTATGGAGAAACCCGGGCCGTGGAGCGACGGCACAGTGCCGAGCTGGCGCTGGAGACCATGACCTATGACCTGCTGCGCGAGAAGCATGCAGGCTGGGAGAATTCGGACGGGGCTTATGGCGAATTCACCTTCGACGTCGCCACCGGGACGATCACGCTCGATTACAACGAGCGGTTCATGTCGTCCGAACAGCATTGCTACAGCTGGTGAGGAGAAAACGATGGGACATTGCTATCATCATGCGCTCTCCTCGGTCCGCAAATGGGGCGGCGTGCCGGAGGACTATCTGGCGTTGCACCAATGGTTCGATCAGCCTTCGAAGGAAATCACGGCCGATTTTCGGCATCGTGCCCTGCGGCACCATGCTCAGGGCGTATTCGAACTGGAACGGGCCTTTGGGGTGACGATCACCCTCTCGACCGGCCGGGTCGTTCCGGTTCGGCTCATTGGCGAACAGCATATTCGCGAGGATCTGGGGTTCATTCCGAGCTTTGCCGACTGGGCGCGCTGTATCCGCCCCGAACCCTGGACGGGCCGGGCGCAGCCGATCCACCGCGAGGTCGATCCCTTCGCCGCCGGCGACCCGGGACGACAACTTGCTCCGGCGGCGCCCATCGCGGGAGAAGGGCCATGACCGCCATCTATCCGCTGCGGCTCTTCCTCGATTGCTCGACGGCGCATCTTTCGCCCGATGCGCGCGCCTATGTCGACAGGGCGGACGTGATCGCTTCGCCCACACCCTATGGCTGGTTCGTCTGGGCCAGCGAAGAACCCGGCGACGATGTGCCGCCCGATCTCGGCGCGATCATGGCACACGCCCGATCGCTCGGCGCGGACTATATCCATTTCGACCGCGATGCCGACGAGATCGACGCATTGCCGGTCTTCGACTGGGGATAGCCCGTCGCCTCCATTCCCCTTGTTCAATCAATCAGCTCGGCCATTGCGCCGGGCTTTTGCATATCTGGAGATCTGTCATGGCTGATTATCATTCGCCCACCGTCGTGCGACCGAGCATTCCGCTCGCCGCGATCACCTCGCTCGAACATGCTCTGCTGTGCCAGATGTTCGAACATGAAAGCGATGGCGACGCCGTCTATTTCTTCGCGAGCGACGGACCATCCGATACCGTCTGGCTCGACATCGCCGATCTCAAGACCATGCTGGACGAGGAGCCGATGCCGTCCGGCCCTGTCGTCGAGATGATCCGCACCAGACTGGCCGAAGCCGGACCCGATGAGACCGAACTGGAACTCGATCTGTCCGATCTCGGCGACGCTGCGATCTTCCAGCAGATCGTGCGGCGCTGCGATCAGCTCGACCATGTCGTCATCACGTCGGCCTGGACCTGTACGAAGATGCGGCCCGATGGGTTCGGTGGAGGGGTCACCGTGGTGACCGCAGACCATATCCTTTCTTCCTCGACCAGCGAGATGGAAGCGCATTTGCTCGACCGGTGCGACTATGGCGAGCTCGGTTGCGCACCCGGACACGGCAAGCATGGCATCCTGGCGATTGAGGAGGCGGAGGTCCGATCGATGGTGGCGGATATCCAGCAGGCCTATGTGGGCACCGATGCCGCCGGGGTCACGGTCAGTGACGAGCATATCCGGCAGGCTTGCATCGCGCTGGTCCCAACGCTCGATCTCGACGAGCAGCTTCGCGGCCTTGAGTTCAGCGCTGCCATGGCTGCGATCCGGATCGCGCGTGCCGCATCTGCCTGATCCTTTTCCTTCCCCAACCATCCCTCGAAAACCCGGCCTCGTGCCGGGTTTTCGCGTTTCAAGGAGCATGAAAATGTCCGCACAGCATATCTTCGACACCGCACCGCTCGGCAGCCTCATCACTTTCTCGACCGGCGAGCCGCGTCCGCCTGAGCGCTTCACCCGCATATTGCGGGCGTGGAACGAGCAGAACGGAATGGGACGTCTGGTCGAGAAGGTGGCCGGTCGTGACGGCGCCTATCCTTCGCCGGCGACCTTTGCGTTGCATCTGGGCAATTACGGCAGCCAGGGCATTATCGTGATGAAGGTTCGTCGGATCTACACCATCACCAGCCAGCTCCGCTTCGAAGTCGCCGAAAAGCCCAGAACCGGCATGGTGCGCATCCTGTCCCGCCGCGACGGGCGCGAGGAATTGCACCATCTCGCGCCTGATCTAGCGGCGGCCGAAGCCTGGTCGGCGGAGCATCGCTATCATGACGCGGTTATCGAGGAGGTGCTGGACCCCGATATGGTCCTGCCTCCCGTCCGGCTCGGGAGGGTGGCATGAGCGCGGTCATACCGGACTATGGCACGAGCGCCGATGGCCATTGGGCGGCCCGGATCGGCGATGTTGCCTATCTCGCCGCACCTTGCGGTTCAGGCTTTCGCCTGGCGTCGGGCTGGCGGCTGCGGCGGCCAATCGACGAATGGACCGAGGCTGACGTCTATGGCAGCGAAGGCGTGGTTCCGGACGAGGCGAGCTTTCGGGCGCATGTCGAGGACGTCGCGCTTCATCTCACCCAACGCGAGGCGCTGGGGCGCAAGGAGGTACGCATGCATGTATCGACGCCCTGGGGCCTGTCGCAAGGCGCGACAGTCTATGCCGAAGGCGTCGTCTGCCATTCCACCGCCTCGCATGGCGGCTTCAAACTCGACCGCGCGCGCAACGCCGCACTCCATCCCGCGCTGAGGCTGAAGGGTGGCTGGTATGAGGAAGACGCAGATTGGGCGCGGGTGGCGGTCGGTTATCCCACACTCTTCACGGATCGAGAGCAGCGGTCCGCCGACCGGACCCTGCGTGATTGGGAACCCGATGCCTGGGAAGCCGTCCATGGCCGTATCCTGTCGGCGGAGGAATCCTTCACGCGCGATCGTCAGCGTTTCGAACGCGACCATGCCGCGGACTGGGTCGTGATCTCGGCGCTCCGGTCGGAGCGTCATCCGGGCTTTGTGGAAGCCATCGCCACGATGGGTGGGCGGCGCGAGGGTGGTGCCCAGCGTTCGTTTCTCGTGCCTGGCGACGAATATGCAGCGGGACGCCACGGCTTTGTCATCGATCGCTCGCGCTATGCTTCCATCGCCTGACATTGTACTGCAGCGCTTTGGCCCATCGTCCTGCGCTGATGGGCCTTTTCTTTGGCTGCCGCGCGACGACAGCGTCGCCGCCATGGCTCGGCGGGCGCCCGGTGGCGCGCCAGAACGGTTCGCGCTCGCAGCCTTGTCGATGGGCGGTTATCCACAACGAGGATGATAGGGCTCGGCTTTAGCGCCGATTTGACGAGCCGTGTCGATTGCCGCGACTGGTCAGAGTAACGGCTGATGCCGCTCCGACCGTCGCATAGCCTGCACTGAGGACGAGACCGCATCCAGCGCCGAACCCGATGACCGCAATGGCTGCCATGCTCGCTACCAACAGCCATCCAGCCAGCCGCAAATAGCGCGTGGCTTTCGGTGACAGCCTGCGGTTGAGGAGGCTGGATTGGTAGCGCGGCAATCCGGCGCAGAGCGACACGAAACCAGCCGATGCGAGGGTGAGCAAGATCGGATGGAGCATCATAGGGCTAAGAGTCTTGCGGAGGGACGGCGGTTATCGGTGGACGGCGTGGCTCGCGTCATTTTCCAGTTTGCCAGTGCCGCGAGCCCACCGATCGCGAGCATGATGAGATCAAATCCCGCGAATGCCCAGTCGCCATGCACGAGGCTGACCGGAAGTCCGCGTGATGTGGTCAGAGCGTTGACGACCGGCACGGCCACAAACAGCAGCGCTGCCGCCCCGCACAGCTCGATCCATGCCCGCCGGGCCGGACGTGCCAATGTGAAGGTCGTGGCCAGGCCCCAGGCGATGAACAGGCTGGCGATCTCGCGATCGGCTCGCTCCGCCAAGTACAGCGGCAACAGCCGGTTGGCGAGAAAATAGACGGCCAGCCCGATCGGGAAGCCGATAATGACCGCGATGTTGAGCCGCTCGACGATGCGGAAACCGAGGTGCGGACGTGAGGGATCGGGAAGCTTCGCGCGACGCTTGACCGTCCAGAGGATAAGCCCGGTGCCGACCATGACCGTGCCGCCCAACCCGGACAGGAAATAAAGCCAGCGTAGTGGCATGTCGGCATAGCGCCAATGCGATCGACTCGCAAAATGTCGCAGCGGCTGTCTCTGGCGTCACGTCGCCTGGGAACAGCCCTGACCAGAATCCGTCAGGGGCACGCTAGCGCGCAGCGACAGACCACGCCTGTGGAGGGAAAGTTAAGCTCGACGCGGTTGCCTTTGCCTTCGGGCAAGGCGCGCTCGATCAGCTTCGTTCCGAAGCCCTTGGTCGCAGGCGCCTCGACCGGCGGGCCGTCCGTTTCCTCCCATGTCAGCTCGATCCTGCGCTCGTCATCAGCCGGTGCCCATCGGATCGACACTCTTCCGCGCTCATTGGAAAGGGCTCCATATTTGATCGCATTGGTGGCGAGTTCGTGGAGGATCAGCGCAAGTCCCTGACTTGTGGCTGGATCGAGCGCGGCGTGGGGGCCGGCGATCTCGATCCGGCCGAACAGGTCCTTGTGGAGTCCCATGACCGCCGGCACGACCAGCGCGATATCGGCCGGCGCCAGTGTGCCCTCGATCAAGGCTGGTTGGGTAATGGCGAGGACCGCGAGCCGGTCCTGAATGGCCTTGTTGGCGCCCGGCATGTCCCTGGCTTCGCGGATCGATGCGGCGACGACCGCCTGAGCCATGGCCAGGGTGTTTTTCACACGGTGGGCGCTTTCCTGCGCGATCGTGGTCAGCCGTTCCTCTGCCCGCTTCTGTTCGGTGACATCGTTACCGAGCACGAAGATGCCATGAACCTCATTCTTGTCGTCCAACAGCGGATGATAGACGAAGTCGACAAAGCGCTCTTCCTCGATGCCTGGCGCCTGTTGCAGTAGCACTGGAACGCCGTGCCCAACATAGGGCGCGCCGGAGCGGCGAACCTCGTCGAGAAGGTCGATGAAGCCCTGATTGACCACTTCCGGCAATGCCTCGCGGACCGCGAGACCCACCAGTTCGCGTCCGCCAACGAGGCGGCGATAAGCGGTGTTGGCGATCTCGAAAACATGGTCGGGGCCGGACAGGATGCCGACAAATCCGGGGGCCTGCGCGAAGAGGTCCTTCAGCCGCTCGCTCTCGGCCTGGACCTTTTGCGCACGGATCAGCACGCCCGCTTCGAGGATCGAACGATCCTGCGCCTGCTCGCGTAGCGTCCTGAGCTCCGTGACATCGACCGTGTGTTGGAGAATATAGCGCAATACCCCGGTGGCATCGAACACCGGGGTATGCGTTGCGCTCCAGTAGCGCATCTCAGGGATCTCGCCGGCGCGGGACACATCATAGGGAATGAGCGCGATCGTGTCCGCCCGGTGCGTCGCGACCACGAGGTCCAGCGACTGTTTGAGCAGGCGATAGCTGTCGCTGGCGGGATCGCTGGGAAAAGCCTCGAACAGGTAGCGTCCGATGATCTCCTCCCGGCTCTCCCGGTGGACCGATTTCAGATAGGCGTCATTGCATCCGACAATGACGAGTTCAGGATCGAACAGAACGTAGGCGTTGGGCGACACGTTGAACAACGCCCCGAAATCTATGCTCGCGTCTTCAATGAGTCGAAACAAGTGCCACCCCCTTTTAGCGAGAGCAGGATAATCGCGTTTCGCCATTATCGCCATCTGCGTTTGCCGAAGGCATGGCCTTGCAATGTTGCGCTGTCCGTGGACGCATGACGATCGCGACGACGATGCGGGACGCAGAGCTACCTGCTGCCGCGTCGGGAAAGGAAAAGGCTGGCCGGAAAGGGGGAACCCTGGCGGGCTGAGAGAGAGCGTTCGCCGGGTCTGCTTCATCCCGCTCTCCCGGAGACCTTTCCTCATGACCCACATCCTGTCCGACGCGGCGCCTGGCGGCGCGTCACCTTCCTGCGCGCCCGGCTTTGCCGGCCGGGCCAGTGCCCTGTTGGCTGCCGCGCGCGGCCTTGTGCCAAGCCTTGAGGCCGGGCGTCCGATCGATAGTGCAGCCCTGCGCGCAGCTATGGTCGGAGCGTTGGACGGCACCGATGCCGAAGGCGCCTGGGACTGGAAGAGCGCCTATGACGCTTGCGAGGCCGCCGAAATCCTCTTCCTGCGCCGCTACGGTCAGACCATTATCGGCCGCGCGCCCGGACACGCATTGGCGCTGATCGAGCGGGTGGCTGGCCTGCTGCCGACGCACACTCGCCGTTCGGAAACCTCGCAGGCGCTCCAGCAATATTCGACGCCGCCGGGCCTTGCCTATGTCGCCTCCGTCGCTGCCGCGCTCGTCCCCGGCGATCATGTGCTCGAACCCTCTGCCGGCACCGGCATGCTCGCCGTCCATGCCATGCTGGCGCGGGCTGGCCTCACGCTCAACGAGCTGGCCGAGACCCGCGCCGCACTGCTTGGGTCTCTGTTCCCGGGCATTGCCGTCTCGCGGCACGACGCCGCCTCGATCGACGATCGGCTACCGCTTGCTGTGCGCCCGACCGTGGTGTTGATGAACCCGCCTTTCTCGGCCGTTGCCCATGTCGATCGGACGATGAAGGACGCGGCGCTGCGCCATATCGCTTCTGCGCTGGCCCGTCTCGAGCCGGGCGGCCGTCTGGTCGCGATCACCGGTGCGTCCTGCTCGCCGGATGTACCCGCCTGGCGCGACGCTTTCGTGGCGTTGCAGGACCGAGCGCGCGTTGTGTTCACCGCCGCGATCGACGGGAAGGTCTATGCCAGGCACGGCACGACCATCGACACGCGGTTGACCGTCATCGACAAAGTGCCGGCGGACGATCCCATCGTTCTGCCCACGAGCGCGGGCATCGCGCCTGATACTGCGACGCTGCTGGGCTGGGTGCTCGATCAGGTGCCGCCGCGCTCGCCCGTCACGCCGTCGCCGGTTTCCGTGCTGCCGGTCAGTGCATCGGCGTCTCCGGCTCGCACGAAGACCCGCGCCGTTGCCGCGCCATCGGTGCCGGTGCCAGCCTCGCCGGACTCGGTTGTGATCGAGTTGGCCTATGAGACGATTGACTGGGCGCCGCCCGCCGAACGGCTGAGCGAGGGCATTTACGAGCCCTATGCGCTCCAGTCGCTGCGGATCGTGGGTGCGCAGCCCCATCCGACCCCGCTGGTCCAGTCGGCGGCGATGGCCTCGGTCGCGCCGCCCAAACCCTATTACCGGCCGCATCTGCCGCCCCAGCTTGTGACGCTCGGCATCCTGTCCGACGCGCAGCTGGAATCGGTGATCTATGCGGGCGAGGCTCATGCCGGGCATCTGTCCGGTGCGTGGAAGGTCGATGCGACCTGCGATGTCGTCACCGCCGCGCCCGAAGATGCCGAAGGTAACGTGAGGTTTCGGCGGGGCTGGTTCCTCGGCGATGGCACCGGCGCGGGCAAGGGCCGGCAGGTCGCGGCGATCATCCTCGACAATTGGCTCAAGGGTCGGCGCAAGGCCTGCTGGCTGTCGGTCTCGGATCGGTTGCTCGAGGACGCGCAGCGCGACTGGTCGGCTTTGGGCCAGGAGCGATTGCTGGTGACGCCGCTGTCGCGCTTCAAGCAGGGCAGCGCTATCCGGCTCGAGGAAGGCGTGCTGTTCACCACCTATGCGACGCTGCGTTCGCAGGAGCGCGGCGGCAAGAAATCGCGCGTCGAGCAGATCGTCGACTGGCTGGGCGCAGATTTCGACGGGGTAATCGTGTTCGACGAGGCCCATGCCATGGCCAACGCCGCCGGCGGCAAGGGCGAACGCGGCGATGTCGCCCCCTCGCAACAGGGTCGCGCCGGGCTCAGGCTCCAGCATGCGCTCCCCAATGCCCGCATCGTCTATGTCTCGGCCACCGGCGCGACCACGGTGCAGAACCTTGCCTATGCCCAGCGGCTCGGCCTTTGGGGCGGCGACGATTTCCCGTTCGCGATGCGGGGCGAGTTCGTCACCGCGATCGAGAATGGCGGGGTCGCGGCGATGGAGGTTCTCGCGAGGGATCTGAAGGCGCTGGGACTCTATGCGGCCCGCTCGCTATCCTTCGACGGTGTCGAATATGAGATGCTCGAGCACCGGCTGACGCCTGAGCAGGTGCGCATCTACGATAGCTACGCCTCGGCGTTCGAGGTGATCCATAATAATCTCGACGCCGCGCTCGAAGCGGCGGGCGTCACCAGCGCTTCGCATGGCACGCTGAACCGTCAGGCCAAGGCGCAGGCCAAGTCGGCCTATCAGGGGATGCTCCAGCGCTTCTTCAACCATCTCATCACCAGCATGCAGACGCCTGCCGTCGTGGCCAGCATCGAGCGCGATCTCGCCGCGGGCCATGCGGCGGTGGTGCAGATCGTCTCGACCGGTGAAGCGATGCAGGAACGCCGCCTCGCGGAAATCCCGGCCGACGAATGGCATGACGTGTCGGTGGACATTACGCCGAGGGACGGCGTTCTCTCCTACCTCCAGCACAGCTTCCCGGTGCAGCTCTACGAGCCGTTCACCGACGGGGAAGGCAATCTTTCGTCGCGGCCGGTGACCGACGAGGAAGGCAACCCTGTCATCAATCGCGAAGCCGTCCGCCGGCGCGACGATATGATCGAGCGGCTTGCGGCCCTGCCGCCAGTGCCCGGCGCGCTCGACCAGATCGTCCAGCATTTCGGGGCGGAGATGGTAGCGGAGGTGACGGGCCGGTCGCGCCGCGTGATGCCGAAGAAGGCCGATGACGGCTCGGTGCGCTTCTCGGTCGAGAACCGTCCGGCCTCCGCCGCGCTGCACGAGACAGACGCCTTCCAGAGCGATCAGAAGCGCATCCTGGTCTTTTCCGAAGCGGGCGGCACGGGGCGTTCCTATCATGCCGATCTCGGCGCGGTGAACCAGCGCCGCCGCGTCCATTATCTGCTCGAGGCGGGCTGGAAGGCCGATGCCGCGATCCAGGGGTTCGGGCGCACCAACCGGACCAACCAGAAGCAGCCGCCGCTGTTCCGGCCGGTCTCGACCGATGTGAAAGCGCAGAAACGCTTCATCTCGACCATCGCCCGGCGTCTGGATTCGCTGGGCGCGATCACGCGCGGCCAGCGCCAGACCGGCGGGCAGAATATGTTCAGCGCGGCGGACAATCTCGAATCCTGGTACGCTCGCGATGCGCTGCGCCAGCTCTATGTCCTGCTCGCTCGCGGCAAGGTCGAGGGCTGTTCGCTCGCCCGCTTCGAGGCGGCGACCGGCCTGTCGCTGCTCGATAGCGATGGCGGGCTCAGGGACGAGCTGCCCGGCATCAACATCTTCCTCAACCGCATGCTCGCGCTGACCGTGGCGATGCAGAACCTGCTGTTCGAGGCGTTCGAAGGCTTGCTCACCGCACGGATCGAACAGGCGCAGGCATCGGGCAGCTATGAGGTCGGGCTGGAGACGTTGCAGGCGGAGAGCTTCCGCGTGGTCGGCCGAGCACCGATCTACACCCATCCGGGCACCGGCGCGCAGACCGCGCTGCTAACGATCGAGCGCAAGGATCGGCTGACGCCCTTGTCACTCGACGATGCGCTCGCTCAGGCCGAGACAAGCGGCGCGAAGCTGCTGGTCAATGGAAAGACCGGCAAGGCCGCGATCCAGCGCCGGGCGCGCAGCGTGACCGATGATGACGGTGCGATCTTCCCACGCGTGCGTCTGGTCTGGCCGCTCACCGATAGCGTGATCCCGGCCGAGATGCTGGTCGCCAGCCAGTGGGAGGAAGCGGACAGGCCGACGTTCAGTGCGGCATGGTCCGCCGAACTGGACAGCCTGCCGAGCCACGAAACCTCGACCCTGCATATGGTGTCGGGCCTTTTGCTGCCGATCTGGAAGTTGCTCCCCGACGAATCGACCCGCGTCTATCGGCTCCAGAGCGACGATGGCGAGCGGATCATCGGTCGCCGCGTCTCTCCCGCTTGGGCGGCGCGCATCGCCAATGATGATGGCCCGGTCAGATTGTCGGGCGAGGACGCGATGGCCATGCTGATGTCGGGCGAATCCTCGCTGATGCTGGCGCAGAACCAGAAGCTCCAGCGCGTCCGCGCGATGAACGACTGGCGCATCGAACTCACCGGGTTCAACGATCTGGGTGTCGAGCGGTTGAAATCCATGGGCTTGATCTCCGAGATCGTCTCGTGGAAGCTGAAGCTCTACGTGCCGACAGGGGCTGTCGGCGTCGGCGTGCTGGAGGGTCTGCTCGATCGGTTTCCGATTGAGCGAGTCCAGGCGCGTCAGGCCGCCTGAGGAGCCCCATGATGCCCACCAAAATGCTGACAAGTCCTGCCAGCCAGATCGCCGATGCCCTTGCCGGCAATGCCGAGGCCGTATGTCGTCACTATCTTTCGAAGGGCCGCAAGGAAGGCCGTTACTGGCTGGTGGGCGATGTCCATAACACGCCGGGGCGCAGCCTCTATGTCCGCCTCTCCGCCTCGCCTGACGGGCGCGGGGCGGCGGGCAAATGGACGGACGCGCAGTCCGGCCATCACGGCGATCTGCTCGACATCATCGCCATGGCCCGCAATTGCCGGACCCTGCGCGAGACGCTCGCCGAAGCGCGCCATTTTCTGCGCCTGCCGATGCCGCCTCCGGTGGCGGATGCGCCTTTGCGACGGACCAAGGCGCCAACGGGGACGCCCGAGGCGGCGCGGCGGCTCCATGCCGGATCAAAGCCGATCGGCAGCAGCCTGGTCCGGACCTATCTCGCCTCCCGGCATATGACGAACCTTGTCGGCTGTGGGGCGCTGCGTTTTCACGGCCATTGCTGGTATCGGCCATCGGACGAGGATAGCCTCGATGTTCGGACCGCATGGCCCGCGATGATTGCCGCGGTCACCGATCTCGATGGCAGCGTCACCGGGGTGCATCGCACCTGGCTCGCGCTCAACGGATCAGCCAAGGCGCCGGTCGCCTATCCCCGGCGCGCCATGGGTGAGCTGCTCGGCAACGGGGTGCGGTTCGGGCGTGCCGGCGCTGTCATGATGGCGGGCGAAGGCATCGAGACCATGCTGTCGCTGCGGCAGGTCATCCCCATGATGCCGGCGATCGCGGGGCTCTCCGCTGCCCATCTCGCCGCCATCCTGTTCCCGGCAGGCTTGAAGCGCCTCTATGTCGCGCGCGACGACGATCCGGCCGGCGCGGGGGCGTTGAAGACATTAAACCAGCGGGCGATCCCGGCAGGGATTGAGGTCGTGCCGCTCGAGCCTAGGCTTGGCGATTTCAATGACGACCTGATGGCCTTCGGACGCGAGCGTCTGGCGGCAGGGCTTCGGGCTCAACTCCGGGTCGGGGATGCAGCACAGTTCCTGACAGTCGGTTGAAGGGCAGCGGATGACAGCGCGGGCTGGGTGGATCATCGCCACCGTCTTCAGCCTGTAGGGACGCCGCGTTCTCGGCCTTCGGGAGAGGGCGACTGCGGCAGTCGGCCCGGGACGACAATGGCTACGCGGACGCTATTTTCCGCCGGGACAGTCTGTTGGCGCATTGCCGGTGCAAAAAACCGGTTCCCACTTTTTTGCGCAATGCTTGGCGGTCCCTTTGCATCGCGAGGCAAAATAGCGCCGCTGCGCCATCCTCCGCTTCGCTGCGGCCTCGCCCCATGGGGCGCGGTGCAGTCCCGTTCCGCCCGCCGCTGGCCGTCGCCACGAAGGCCGCGAGAGGCGCGGCGCACAGGCACGGAAGACTTACGATGACGCATGATGACCAGCCCCAGGATCCGCAGCCCGGCTCCACCGCCTACCTCCTTCAGGAAATGCAGCTCTACGGCTATCGGCCCTATGATGATGAACCCGATCATCGCCCGCTGCCCGATGATCGCATCGCCGGCGGCGCGGTCGCCGAGATGTTCGACGCCCTGGTCTCCTGCCTGATCGACACGCGGATCGAACCCGACCTTGAGGATCTCGCCTGGGGCATCGTCAATGTCTTCCACCGCGCCGGTGAGCGGGTCGAACGCGAACTCGACGACAATGAGCAGGCGCAGAAGCGGATGCAGCGCGAACAGGATGGCAGCGAGGTCAAGTCGGTTGAACTGGAGCGCGCGATTGCCGAGGGCATCACGATGCTCGAACGTCGCGACACCATGGAATATTTCCGCGACGCCGCCGCCGACCAGTTCCGCATCCATCTGCGCAAGCCCTGGCTCCCCCGTTCCGGTCCGATGGTCAACCACAAGACGCTGACCTCGGCGGTGCTCGACAGCCGCAAGCATGTCGACAAGCGCGCATTTCAGAAGCAGCGGCTGCTCGATCCCGATGGCGTGCGCATCGCCTTTACCGGTGGCGCCGATTTCAACGATCACCAGCGCATCTATGCGGTGCTCGACAAGGTCCATCAGCAATTGCCGACCCTGATCCTCATGCATGGCGCGACCCCGACCGGCGCCGAGCGTATCGCCGCTTGCTGGGCACGCGACCGCAACGTGCCCCAAGACCCTTATCGTCCTGACTGGAACCGCCACAAGAAAGCCGCGCCGTTCAAGCGCAACGACGCCATGCTGGAGACCTGCCCCAAGGGCGTCATCATCTTCCCCGGCACCGGCATCCAGGACAATCTTGCCGACAAGGCCCGCAAGATCGGCATCCGCGTCTGGGATTTCCGGAAACGGGCAGGGTGATCCGGAATTTGAAACGAAACAAGAACGATAATCTTGCGCTCAGGGACGTCGATGCCCTATCTTATAGATCTGCCGCATGGGCTGGCGGATTCTAGCAGGGGATTTTCGATGACGGGCAAGGCTGCTCGCAACGCTGAGCTTGAAAGGCTTCATAGCGAAGGCGCCAGTTATGCGGCGCTCGGTCGCCAGTTCAACCTGTCGCCTGCGCGCGTCACACAGCTGATCGCAAGGGTGAGGCGCATGCGCAAAACCATGGCGCTGCGTCTGGATGCCCCTTTGCGTCACACGACATGAGCGTCCTGTTCACGCCATCTGATGGGCAACCACGCTGCCTGTGGTGTGCGGCGTCGACCGACTATATCGCCTATCATGACAGCGAATGGGGTTTTCCGGTCGACGACGATCGCCGCCTGTTTGAGAAATTGAGTTTGGAAGGCTTCCAGTCCGGCCTGTCCTGGCGGACTATTCTCACCAAGCGCGAGAATTTTCGTGCAGCCTTTGCGAGGTTCGAGATCGATCGCGTTGCGGCCTTTGGAGAGGCCGATGTCGAACGGCTGCTGCAGGACGCAGGCATCGTGCGGCACCGCGGCAAGATCGAGGCCGTGATCAACAATGCTGCCAGGGCGCAGGACCTCGTGCGCGAGGCCGGATCGCTTGCCGCCTATGTCTGGAGCTTCGAGCCGCAGGGCGGGGATATCCCGTATCTCGCCTCGACCTCGCCGGTCTCGGTCGCAATGTCAAAGGATCTGAAGAAGCGCGGCTGGGCGTTCGTCGGCCCCACCACGGTCCATGCCTTCATGCAGGCGATGGGGCTCATCAACGATCATGCCGAAGGCTGCGTCACCCGCGCGAAAGCGCAGCGCGCCCGTGAGGCGTTCCGGCGGCCGGCCTGAACGGATCTTCCCGAATATCGTCCGGCCCATGGCGATGGCGCGATGCAGCCGAGCCCGTTGCGGCACGAACAGCGGTGCTATCGCCGAAGGTTTGCGGGAAAGCGTTGCGCCGCGACTCGCCCACGCGCCGCGCCTGATGCGCGGAGGGCTGATGCGATGCCCTGAGTCGGCGGTGGGAAAGCTTGCAATTCTGGGGCTGAGGCGTGCGATAGGCATGCGCCACTACAACGGATCTTCAGACAGGTCGGCTATGGCCACAGCGGACTGCCTCCGGGCTGCTGGAGACCAACCCCTCTTTTGTCGCCTGATACGAGCCTCGGCCGCCTTGGGCCGTCAACCCCGCGAGGGGGTTCCCCTCCGCTGACGCTCCGGTGACGTCGGCACCCGGTCTCGGTCGTGTCCCACGGGGTGGTGTAGGAACCGTCGATCCGCAGTAGGATCAGGTTCGGGTCAGGCAGCCAGAGCTGGCAGGCTGACAATGGGGTTATGGCTCACCGAGCCGAGGGTTTCCAGCGTCA
>Ga0310345_10001314_pt1 | contig 28220 bp, 22 predicted proteins | sample HC15DNA20500_MG_FD_204667 | JGI IMG/M metagenome (GOLD analysis project Ga0310345, IMG submission 204667) | Marine microbial communities from station ALOHA, North Pacific Subtropical Gyre - HC15-DNA-20-500_MG | ecosystem: Environmental > Aquatic > Marine > Oceanic | place: Pacific Ocean: North... | reverse complement strand
AGATCCCATAGCCAATACAGCCAGAAAGAATCGATCCGAAAGACCCGATCAGCCCACCCAGGAAGGCTCCGTAGACAAGACCCAGGGCTGACATCACCGCGGTGGATGGGACCGGAAGAACCAGATCAGCTGCCAACAGGAGAACACCCACCATCCAGGCCCAGCTGCCATAGTCCTCTATCCAGGCTTGTGCCGCTCTGTCCCCCGCGAAGCTCTCCTGAAATGTGTCTCCCAAAAACAGAAAAGGAATCGCAAACAGGATCGCCAAAGCGATGAAGATAGAAATCAGTTGCATCGTGGAACTCTCAATCGGATGAAACTCGAACCGGGACAGGATATCTCATTCGCTCGAAATTGCAGCGAAGCCCCCAGGGCAGTATCCTAGCAATCCGGTGAGATCAGGGGAAAAGAGGGGATTTCTGGTACGGGCGTCTCACCTTCTGGTGCTTTGTGGCTTTGCTGTCGCCCAGCCGCTGTTCGATCTCCTATCACGTTATCCCGAGTTCTTCGTCGCCCGGAAATCCGAGCCAATCGACCTTATTCTGCTAGCACTGACTCTGAGCCTGGGAGTTCCGGGATTACTGGTCTCCGTCGTAGGCTTGGGAAGACTTCTCAGTCCAAAAACAGGGTGCTTGGCACATCTAGGCGTACTCACGATCTTGCTGTTCACCATTGCTCTCCAGATGCTAAAGCGGCTCACTGAGATCCCGGTGGGGGTTACTCTCTTTTTGTCTCTAGCGGCGGCCGTCACAATTTGTCTTACGTACGCTCGGTTTCGGTCGGCGCGAACCTACCTGACGATCCTCCTTCCAACGACGCTCCTGTTTCCCGCCATGTTCTTTTTCGATTCTCGGATTTCCCAGATCGTGACCAATAATGCGGTGGAAGTGCAGTGGGTGGACGTCGATTCGACGACGCCCGTGGTACTCGTCGTTCTTGACGAACTGCCGTTGATCTCTCTCTTGAACGCGGAGCGTCAGATCGATCCGGTTCAGTATCCTAATTTTGCAGATTTGGCGAAACAGTCTCACTGGTTTCGGAATGCGACCTCAGTAAGCGACTCCACGCTGCTTTCGATTCCCGCTATCCTGACGGGACGGTATCCCAAACTGGGACCTCCAAGTTTGCCTACGGCATCTAATTACCCTCAAACCCTGTTTACATTGCTGGGAAGCAGCTACCACCTGGAAGTGTTCGAGGACATGACCCGCCTTTTTACCGGAACAGTGACCCGGGAGAGCTGGCTGCAACGAATCGGAAATCTGGTCTCGGATCTGTCCGTGGTGTACTTCCACGTCCTTCTTCCAGAGGATCTGACCAAAGATCTGCCTCAGGTAACACGAACCTGGAAAAACTTTTCCGGGCAGGATCTCAGCCCCGCCGAGAACCGAGTCCCCAAGGTAAAAACGATCAAGGATTTCCAGAGTAGTGCGGCAGATCGAGCGGGACAGTTCGAAGAGTTCATCGACTCGATTCACTCCCAAGAAACACCCACGCTCTACTTCCTACATTCGGGATTGCCCCACCTGCCGTGGACCTATCTACCCAATGGACAGCAGTATGCTCTGCGGGGAGCCTCCGTGCGAGGGGTCGCCAACAGCAGAACAGATGATGGCACCTATCCCAAATGGCTCGAGGATGAATGGCTGGTAAAACAGGGCTACCAGCGCCATCTGCTCCAGACTGCCTTCGTAGACCGGCTGCTGGGAAAACTGCTTTCGAAATTGAAGGAGGTTGATCTTTTCGATCGATCCTTGGTCGTAGTCACAGCCGATCACGGAGTGAGTTTTCGCCCCGGAGATTTCATCCGGAGGGCCAGCAAGACGAATCATCCCGACATCATGTCCGTCCCGATGCTTGTCAAGACACCCTTCCAACGAGAAGGCGTCACAAGTGACCGGAACGTCGAGACGATAGACATTCTCCCGACAATCGCAGACGTACTCGATGTGGTCCCGCCCTGGCCTCTGGACGGGAGCTCGGTGCTCGAGGAGTCCAGACCCGAAAGAACGACCAAGACTGTCTTCGCTGGATCGCGCAAGAGGTACAAATTTGATGGTTCATTCGAAATCAGATTCAAGAATTTATCCGAAAAGCTACGGCTCTTTGGATCGGGTACGGAGAGTAATCTCTATGCGATCGGTCCCTTCTCTAATCTCATCGGAAGAAGGGTTAGTGAGATTGGAGTGGCCGGCAGTACCCAACAGAGGGTGGAGTTGGACGGAGTGCAATTTTTCGAGGATGTCAGACTTGACTCGCGCTTCCTGCTGACCAATATCACAGGGCTCTTCACTTCCCCAGTTTCTGCCCCACACGTTCTGGCTGTTTCTGTAAACGGTGTTGTCCAAGCAGTGACCCAGACCTCCCCCCTTCTGCACGAAGGCAGGGACTTTGCGGCGCTGGTTGCGCGGAAGGCATTCAGACCAGGACGGAACACAGTTGAGTTGTTCTCAGTAGTAGAGTTGGGCGGAAGGACCAGCCTAAGACGCTGCCGCTCTGAAACCCACTCGAGTTATCGACTTGTCCCCTCCCCGGAACGTCAGGAAGAAGCACTTCTTTCCCCCGACGGCAACCACCTACCGGTTGGTGGAAGCGACGTGTACGGGCAGGTTCGCTCCGGAGCAAACCAGGAAAGTTCCACCGTATACGTTCGAGGTTTCGCTCTAGATGTGAAACGAGCCCAACCGGTTCAGTCTGTTTTGATCTTCGCGAACGAAGAGCTGCTCCACTCGGGCAAGACTCGAATCATGCGGGCAGATGTTTCTCGAAGATTCGGCGAGTCCTCGATGACGTCGGGATTCGAATTTGAGTTCTCACGAGACAGCTTTTCGGATCTGGCCGCCACCCGAATCCGGGTCTTCGGGGTCTCCGACCCTAGCGGAGCCTCAGAGCTGAACTATCCTGGGCGGCCGGGCTCATGGATATTCGCGCCTCCAACGTCTAATAGGGAAAGGCCTTCTCCTTACCAGTGGAACTCCACCATCCGCTTTGGCTACCAAGGCAATGCCCGATGGTACCGGGACGATGGCTGGAGCGATCCGGAACGGGGCTTTACCTGGAGCTTGGGGAAACGTGCCTCCCTGGTCATGAGACTCCCCGAACCCAAGGGTGTCGTGTCCCTTAACGCCACCCTGAATCCGTTCTTGCATCCTGGCGCCCTGGACACACAAGCCGTAGTGATCCTGGTCAACGGTCGAAGAGTCGGCCGCTGGACGATCTCTCGTAGCGGCTATCGGCCGCAGAGCATGGATATCCCTCCCGATTTCTTCACGGACCTCACCCGGACAATCATCACTTTTGAAACACCCGATTCGGCTGCCCCGGTCGAACTTGGCGTAAGCGGCGACAGAAGAGTTCTCGGCGTGGCCCTTTCCTCCCTTCAACTGGCCGAGTCCGCTAAGTACTCCCTTCCATAAATACGATGATGTTTGCAGATGGGGCTTGTGAGGCGAGATCAAGGCAGGAGGAGGAAGACGATGCCTTACCATCTTCGACGACGACCAACGCAGAGATCGTCCACAACCCCCATCTACCCTCCGGGTGGCGACGGAACGGGCCGATGGCTTTGTCGCTCCTCCTCTACGATACCCAGCATCGACTCGTCGTCGCTTCGCGCCCTCGACTCCGGCCCGCTCACCACAAACATCATCGTATTTATGGAAGGGAGCACTAAGTCTCCTTCCTTGCCGTAGAGGCTGGATTCTTTCAGAATGATTTGGAACTGGTCAGCCCCAATCAAACCGGAAGCGGAGACGAAAGGTCGTGCCAGGCGGGGCGCTGGGCAAGGAAGGACAGTAGAGCTCAACTCCATTCAGAACAGCGATACAGTGGCATCACATTCCTCTCAATCACCTTCACTCCACCCGCTTCGCCGACTTCGTTGGCTGGGAACCCTGCTCCCACTACTGTTGGCTCTTCAGGGATGCACGAATAGGAGCGGATCTGACTTTCAGTGGGATCCACCCGACTTTCGCGTCAAGGGTACTTATTACTTTCAGCCGCGTGCGGCAATCAACAACTTCTGGTGGTCGTTTGACCTCGGGCAGTGTAAGAGGGACTTCACCCGACTGCGAGAGGATGGGTTCAACACAATCATCCTGATGATTCCCTGGGGGGGGTTCCAGACTACGGTGAATCCAATCACTTACAATGAAAGGTCCTTCGCCGATCTGGATCGTATCCTCAACTTGGCCGAGTCCTTTGACCTGAAGGTTGTCCTACGAGTGGGTTCCCACGAACGTATTCCCAACGATGCCGGTGGTCACAACTGGCTGGCAGCGACGCTCCTGACGGACGACGAAGAATGGGCTGCCTATCGAGATCTGTTTCGTGAGTTGGCAGCCCGAACAAAGTCCTATTCCAACCTGCTTTTCTACTTCTGGACCTTCGAAGATACCGGCTACACCCCCGACCTGTGGCTGCATCGCTACCAGGAAAACCTACAGGCTTTTCAAGAGTGGCTGCGCCGACGCCCACTATGGTGGTGGAACCTGATCTGGTGGGAAGAGAACAGCAGCTATGAAGCGATTGAGCCACCAAACCAGAACAGCCCTCCGCTGAAACCAATGAAGCTACGAAGCTTTCTCGAGTTCTCCGATGAACTCCTGGCAAGCCGACTGGCCGATCCCTGCACGGCGACCAGGGAGGGAAATCCGCAGGCCGTGGTCAGCTTCCAGCCCCGTGCAGAGATCAACTGGGAACATGATTACTCGCTTCAATTCGAACTCCCGCCCTGCTACAGCTTCGTAACCACCTGGTTCTCGCCCTACCAGTCTTATCTGTTCGGGGACAAGGAAAAGAAATTGGACGGAGCCAGGACGGCCAGTTACGTTCCTCTTCACCTTGAGCGAACTGAAGAACTGAGTGGGGGACTCCCGGTCTTCATCGATCAATTCAACTTCCAGCATTTCGGTGGCCACCCCAACGAAGGAGCTCTCTCTTCTGAGAACGAGCAGCTCGAGTTTATCGAGAACGCTCTACCGACGTTGCTCGAGGATTCGCTTGGATACGCACTGTGGAACTACCAGGACTACTATCTCAACGTGATCACAAATGGGGCCTTCCGGCTGGGGCTGCAGGAGTGGGAAAGGCCGCCCGGAAATAAGCTGGTTCAGCTAAAGTCGCTCCCTTCCTCGCACCAAGACGTGGCCGAGATCGCGCCAGGCGGTTTTCTTCGCCAGAGCATGTCTGTGTACGCAGGCAAGGAATACACTCTGGATGTACAGGCAAGAGCGGCTGACGGTCCCACCCGACTCCACATCCTGATCCATTTCCTCGGGACCAATCAATTCTTGGACACCTCAATCCCACTCGGTCCAGTCGTGAAATCGTTCCGGCTGAAAGTCCCCGTACCGAAGAACAGCGTGCAGCTGACCGCCACCTTCCTCCCTCGCGAGGCAGGGCAAGCCGCGCAACTGCAGGAGATCCTTTTCTATCCCTGGATAGATACCGGCGGCATCTACGATGTCGAGGACAATCCGCGGCCCGAACTGCGAGACATTTTCCGCCGATTACAAGGCTCGGCCCTCGGAGCGGAGCGATAATCATGAAAATCCGCAGTATCGGGGCACGTCTACTCTTGCTCGCCCTGTTAGCCGCATGTCCGATCTTCGCCGTCCCTTCGGAGAAGGGGGACAGAGTGTGCCAACTGTCCTCAACCCTCCTTCAGGACAGTCCCCGGAAATCCCAACTTCAGTTGGGCCTAAAGTCATCGGAGACCGAGCTCACGGGCGATTGGTATCCTCCGGAAGAAGATAAGTGGCGGTGGATGGGCCAGTCGGCGGGAATCCACTTGGGACTTCCGGGCGACGAGCAAGCGACGCTGGAACTGGAGTTCATCCTTCCTCCGGAGCTCTTGAGTGCCGTGGGGACGGTGGCAATCACTCTGAGTCTAGACGAGCAGTTTTTAGACGAGTTGAAGTATGTTGAACCCGGGGTCTATACCTACCGTGGTCTTCTTTCTGGAACCCAATTCAAGAACCCGCTGACCTGCCTCCAGATTTCAGTAGGCCAGACTTTCCGGCCTCCCAGGGATAAACGCGATCTCGGAGTAGCCGTCGTCAGGGCAGGCTTGATCTCACCCGAGAGCGTCGCTTCAGCTACCGAGTAGAGCTGCCCTGGGTCGAGCCGTTGCCGGTGGCTTCCAAACCGCAGTTTTTCGAGCCGAACGCTCGAAAAACGGACAAACGGCAGCCCGGAGGCTACCGCCACGTAACTTGACTGAAGTTTCTTTCTCGGATGATCCGGCTGCCAGCCGGAGGCGTTGCTAAGCTGAAGCTTCATTCGGAACTCGCACCTGCAGGTCGGCCAATAATGCGAAACGTGAGGAAGCCTGAAGCGCAGCGAGGGGTTGGAGGGCAGCGCAATGGGGGGACGAAGGGGCCTGAGGCGCGGCAAGCAGCCAAGCCGGGGGGATTCGGGGTGTTCCCCAACCCCTCGCTTGCGCTTCAGGCTTCCATGGCTCGGGAAGTTTCGTTCTCGAATGGGGCAGTGTAGCAGGGGCGAGACCAACCTGAAACTTCATTTGAATATTTGGATGAAAGGAGAACCTAACCCATTGATTTAAAATTGGATAGGGACTTTTCCAGGCAATGGTCCGAAAAACCGTGGCGGTGGCCTCCGGGCCGCCGTTTTCGAGCCAACGGCTCGAAGGAAAGATTTCGGCGGCCCGGAGGCCACCGCACGTCCCTCGACTGCAGTTTCGCTCTCGAATGGGGCAACACCGCTGGGGGGCCACTAACCTGAAACTTCCATCCACGAGGACGCGAAGCAACCTTCGCCAGTTGACAGAGCCGTGACTGTCAGGGAGCGGGGCCCGACAGGGACCAGCACAGGATCCCACTCCCTCACGGTCATGGCTCTATCAGCGCTGCTAGCAATGATCATGGCAGAGGCAATCCAAGTTTCCTTCTTGACCGGGGACAGGGCTTCCTGGGGGCGACACTGATCTGAACCTCAGGTCAAAACTTGCTGTCCTTGGGGAATATGTAGCCCCGCTTCGCAGTGACAAAGGCGGCCCAGAGGATCAAGTAGAGAAACCTGGGAACAAACAGAACCCCTTTCAGGATCGTCCGCCCAATCACGATCACTGCTGACATATCTCCCTCCCGGGGTCGCAAGAACTGGCCCAGGTTGCCTCGTAGCATGTAGCAGTCGAGGTTCTCGTTGAGAACCAGCCGATTCCGCGCGGGTAGGGTCAGAAAGAGGAGCTTTTGAAAACGGAAGATCGGTCGTCCGGAAAAGATGGCAGCAACCAGATCCACTCTGGTGCGCATCAACCTCACCCACGTCCTCAGATGCGCTGACCTGGCGCCTGGAGTATAGGTCCAGACCGCCTCGACGGTGGGTAGAGCCTCGTACAAAGACCGCTTGTCCTCCCGGCAAAAGACCACGATCCGCTTTGCTCCGACCCTGGGATCTTGAAGTCTCTCGATAGCCTCTACCGCTTTGGAATCCTCGTCTGTGGGGAAAAAGAGCGTGCCTCCATTGCTGCGTCGGCTGAGCACCGCACGGAGGAATGTTCCCCAGGCGGAGGGCTGGCGGCGGCGATCGGGACTACCTTTCACGTAGTAGCAGTTGAGATCCTGGTTAAACGCCAGTCGATGTCTCGCGGGCAGGATCAGAAATAGCAGTTTCTGCAGTCGGAAGGTAGGTTCGGAGGAGAAGATCGAGGAGACGACCTCTACTCGCGAACGGGCCAGGTCGAGCACTGTCTTCAGGTTTTCACGGGTTCGCCCGCGAGCGTAGGTCCGAACCTCGTCGACCCCAGGTAGGTCCTGGTAAAAAGAGCGCTTGTCATCGCGGCAAAGAACCCAGATGGGTTGAGTCGAGAGCACATCGGGCTCCTGGAGCCTTTCGAGCACCTTCTTGGTCTGGGAGTCCTCACCCGTGGGAAGAAATAGAATCGGAGAGACGGGCTGCTGCTCAGGTACGAAAAGAGAGGCGTCTTTGCGAAGAGTCCAGGAAAGGGTTCGAGGTGTCAGACGATAGCAATCCGATCGAGCGTTGAGGGCGAGATGGTGGCGAATGGGGAGCAAGAAATACAACAATTTCTGCTTCCGAAAAACACGCCTTCCCGAGAATACTGCCGCCACCATGTCAGCGTCGAAGCCCCTCAGCTCCCTCCACAATCCCAGGCTGCTCCAAGCCTTCTTACGAGAGAAGGTCACGATCCTTTCCAGGCCCGAAGCACCCCTAAATTTGTCGGCGTCTTCCTGCCGGCACAGGAGGCAGATATGCGCACGGGGGAACATTTCAGGCCTTCTGAGGGCCTCTATCGCGCCCCTGACGTAGTTCGGGCTTTCGGTTTGTATCACCAGAATGCGAGGCGAGGGTCTCGGCAATGGGGCTCCCTGCCAGACGCGTCCCCACAAAAATCGCAGAAGGCTCCGAGCTGTGGCATAGAAGTAGTCGCCCTGCTCGTTGACTACCAGGATCTTGGGGATTCTCAAGATGAAGGGAAGCCGCTTCAGACTGGCGAACCCCTTCTCACCCGAGAAGAAGACGACCCCGCTGTCGAAACTCTTCCCGCGTAAAGCTCTCCAGCCTTGCCGCTCAGTCGAAGCAGAGATTCGGGTGACCTCGGCCTGATCCGGAATCAATCGCCCCCACTTCTCTTTACTCGATTCGGCTAGGGACCGATGACAGGTTTCGACTACAAGGATTTTTTCTCCCAGAGGCCAATGCGGGAAATCCTCCAGGTACTGAACAAATTTCGCAGAGGGATGGTGCGCAGGTACCGCAACTGACCGGCCCAGAGTTCCCAACGTCAGAGCGCGAAGCTTGCCATCGTAGTCGACTTCATACGCGGGCCAGGGAAGCTGACGGGAGGCTCTCTTGATACGGAGGTAGCCGCGATTCAAGAGCGGCAACAGGACCTGATCAAAAGCAACCGGAAACTCTGGGAGCTGACTGTCAAAGAAAAAAAGATGGTCGAAAGGCGGAAACAGCTTAAGGTAGAAATGGACCTGCAGCCGGTCGCTGACCAGGGCCGAGAGCTCCCATTCCGGATTGCGCTCACGTAGCTGTTGGGCGAGGTAGAAGAACTGCGGGAGGTGGCAGCACTGAACCAGGAGCACACGAGAGGGAACCTGCCAACTCTCGTGAGATGTTGTGGAATCCTGGCCTGTGTGCGTCGAGACGGCTCTCCCGCCCGGAAAGCCAGTCTCAGACATGGATCAATCGGCCGCTGCCGCTTGAGATCGCGACAGAGCCGCAGTGATTCCACCAACCAGGCTACCCACAACCACGGCAAACATGAACCAAAAGGTCAGCTGGGGTAGCAAGACGATCAAGACAAATTTCACCGGTAATCCCATTTCGGGATATCCCGGCAGGCCGGACTCATAGTGGGTACCCCAACCGCCGATCATGGTGACCAACATTACAATCAACACAGGGACACGAGAAGCGAAAGCGCAGCGCAACAGCGAAAGCGTAGCGCAACATGGTCTGGAAGAAAGGGACCCAGACTCTGCACAGGATCAAGAGGGCCACTACTGCAGCCACCCCGATCTCTAGTTGCTGCACTACAACCCCTCCAAGGCTGACACTCACGCTGGGATCGCCGGTAAGGGTAACCACCAAGAACGCGATGGCTGCCGCAGCCAACAACGCCAGTAAGGAGAAGCCAATCACTTTGCCGGCGCTCTGCGGAGCATGACCCGAGCGAGTCAGTTTCAAGGCGAAGTAGATCCCGAATATGGGGACCAGCCAAACGATGCCGACCAGGGAACCCGCACCTCCTGGTTCCTTGTTGAAAAGCATCGCTGGTCCACCGCCCAGCTCACCTACCAGTCGTGCCAAAGTAACGACCAGGGCGATCAAGGCGGAAATCCTGACCAGTTCCTTTACGTTGGGAACTGACGTCGCTGCATCCATACTTCACCTCCAGAGGAATCGCCAAAATCGGCGGATGATCCCGAAGAGTGACGCTCCCGAATCTGATACCATCCCTCACTCGTTGGTGCACGATTATCTCAAAGCGCGTAAACAGGAGCAACACCATGGTTTCACCTTCTCATTCTGAAAGGGAGCTCAGAGCCAATGAACGCTGAAACGATGCACCGCGGTGTCTCTCTCTTGGTCTCCACGCTCTGCCTCTGTCTGCTTATTCCCCAACTGGCAGGTCAGGCCACGGTCATCGTCGATATTGCAGGACTGGACCCCGACAAGGGAGAGCTCACCCGGGTACACGGGTTCGACGGTGACGGCAGGTTTGGCACTCCTGTTGCGGGACCAATGGATATGGATGGAGACGGCCATGCAGATTTCGCCGTGGCCTACACGCGCGCCAGCCCCTTGGGTCGGTTGGGAGCGGGCGAGGTGGACCTGGTCTTTGGCCGTGGCGCGATCGGCGAAATTATTGACACCTCGCAGCCCCAGGAGCGGGTTCTGAAGCTGGCCGGGGATGTGCTCGCCGAAGCAACCGGGAGTGAGATCTGGATCGATGACGTCACCGGCGACGGACTGGGTGATCTCTGATCGGAAGGCAGAATCACACACCCGGCGGATCCGAGGCGGATCCCCGAATCGGAGCGGGTGCCCTTTCGATCGTCGTTGGAGGAGCATGGCTTCGATTCTTTTCTGCCGGATTGGGATACCTGGACCTGAGAAACCCCGACCCAAGTATTCCGATATTGACCATCGTGGGGCGGGAGGCACTCGATCGATTTGGCATCTGGGTCAGAACCGGGGACGTCGATAGCGACAAGATCGCGGACCTGGTCGTGGGGGCGGATCAGGAGGATTTAGGAGGCGAGAATAATAGCGGAGCCGCCTATGTCATCCGCGGCGGCACACCTGGCTGCCGCCGGTTGGATCGACCTGTCAGATCGCCGATCTGGACAACAATGCTAGAGGGAAGGTTCTGGCTTCAGCAGCTCTCCACCGGGCTGGAGCGACAATTTCCCCGTTCGGAGGCACCGGTCCAGCAAGGGGAACCGGAGGTGCACCGAACGGACACGTCTACATCGCTTGGGATCATAACTTTCCCGCAGCCCCCTGGCCGACAGATCAGAACATCGATCTTTCGGCAGGACTGAATCAGAACACCGTGATCAGAGGAGGATCGGCCAATCTGATCTTTTGAGAGAAGACCGATAGCGGTTTGGACCTCGATGGCAATGGAACGGGCGACCTCTTTGTGGGGGACTTCGTTGCGGATAGTACTGCCTCAAGGCTCAGACCGCTTTCCGGTATCGGCTATTTCTTCTATGACGCCCATCGCTTGAAGGGATTTTCCTTCAATCTGGACAACCTGCCAGCGGAACTGACTCTCATCAGAATCCTGGGTCCAAGGACCGGGGCGATCGGGGCCGACACGGCGATAATGGCCGATTTCGACGGTGACGGCTTCGGGGATCTCCTCTTCGGGTCACCCCACGCCTATCCCCAGGGCCGAAGGTCTGCAGGGGCCATTCACGTCCTCTACGGTCAAGCGGAGCCGTGGCCATCGACAATTGACACCGCTCCTGGGGCTCTTCCCTCCTCGACTCAGATCAGAATTACTGAGATTCACGGTGCCCGGGTGGCGCCCCGAACGATGCCGGAGATACCTTCTGTTATAGCGTCTCCGCGGGTGATGCCGACGGCGATCGGGTGGCAGACATCGTCACCAACGAGATGGCAGGAAGCGGTCTGGCTCCAGGCACCATTGATGTGGGCAATCTGGTTGTATTCAGCGGAGCCTACGTCTCGAAGCCGAGCATTCGTCGCTTTCCCCAATTCTCAAATGGCCAAGGTTCCAGTACCGAGGTCGTTCTGATCAATCCCTCTTCTTCGATCAGCGCCGCCGGCTCGATCCAGTTTACCGACGACCACGGCATGCCCGTCGATCCCTCCATTCTGGATACTGGAGGGGGCGCAGAGGTGGTTTCGGAGAGTTTGGCCGATCGAGAACGATTTCGGGTTCCACAGCTCGGATCCGTGATCGTTTCCACCAATGGGGAGGGCGAGCTTCTGGCCGGGGCGGTGAAGGTGAGCTCGAACATCACCCTGGGAGGCACGGTCCGAATCGATATTCCCGGGATCGGCCTGCTGGGAACGGGTGACGCCTCACCGATCACCGGCTTCGTCGCTCCAGTACGCAGGTCGGCCGGCAACTTCAACGCGGGTATCGCCGTCGTCAACACGGAAGACAGCCCCGTAGCACTGGGTCTCGAACTTCTAAACCAGCAAGGAGACTCCCACAGCCCTCCCATCGAGATACAGATTCCGGCCGGCGACACCTTTCAAAGTTCATCAACGAACTCTTTCCGGCCGCCGATACTGCCGCCTTTGAGGGAACTCTGGTAGGTCGAGTCGATGAGGGTAGCATCGCTGTGGTCGCCGTGGAGCTGGGAGTCACGACCGGACATCTGATTGCCCTCCCGGTTGCCGCCCTGGCCGAGTAATAGGAAGGGTGACAAGCCGCAGGTTGATTTGTGGTAGTCGCCACCCAATCTTACGGACAGCGTCCGATTGGATCGAAATCGAACGGCGGCTCACACCTACTGGGGATTTGTGCTGTTGTCCGGCTCTCTCCTCGGAACCTGGGCTCATTTTGCTAACGGCTCAAGTCGTTCGCAGCTCTGTCGGACTTGGCTTCGTAACGCTGCTAGTTCACCTGTTGGCGGCACCTTCGGTGGACAGGAGACGTCCAGACGTCCAGACGTTCAGACGTTCAGACGTGCGACGAATTCTTGAAGTTTCAGCCTGCCTATCCCGAATTGCCTTGCCAAAAGTGCGAAAGTGAGTCCCAGATAAACCACTGTTCGGGGCACTTCAGGATGACCTCTTCTAGATGGTCTACACAGACCTGTAGATCGGCCTGAATGTCTCCACTCATGAGAATCGGAGGGCGTAGCGAGATTCGGAAGCGGGACCAGTCACGTCCATCGCGTTGGATGAAATAGGGAATGATCGGTGTCTGGGACTGGGTCGCTAAGCGGACCAGATTCGAAGTGAAGCGGCTGGGGCGACCCAGGAATCGGGTGCCCATGCCGTCCTCAACCAGATTCGGACTGACATCGATTGCCATGGAAACCAGCTGGTTCCGGCGCAGCTGCTTCAAGATCTGGAACACTGCTTGGTAGGAAGGCAGATCGTCGCTTCCGATTGCATTGATCAGGGGGCTCCCGATTCTCCGCTCGATCCTTCGTAGCTTGTCCAGCGAGTAGGCGCGAAAGGCTGACGGGATCGAGGGGTCGCTCTGATACTCGCGAGAAACGTGGGTGATGGGATAGCCCTTGATTCCCAGTCCAACCAGTGCGGCACAGGGAGCCCCGAAGTGTCCGGTGGCCAACAAGGCACCGCGTCCCCGCTTCAGCACCTCATCCAAGTGATGGAGTCCGTCGAAACTAAAAACCCGATCCAGCTTTTCCTTACTCCAGCGCAAATAGTAATAGGCGTCGAGGTCCTCACAGGTCAAGTGCTGGAAGAACGTCAGAACGACCTCTTCCCGATCCATCTGTGTGGCTCCACTTCGGGTGAACACCTGGCAGAGGTGCTCTAGCATCAGATTCCGAGTTGCTTCCTCGTATCGGAACAGTCGACGCCCCAGGAATCGCGCACAGTCATAGCTGATTCTTTTCGGCAGCAGCGACAGGATCGGAAGGATCGCAGAGAAATACAGTTGATCTGGAAGCCTCTTGAGCCGCCGTTCCATCGCATGCGATGTTAACAGAGAGGACCCCTGCCCCGCACTTGTCGAACTGGATCTTCAAGCTACGTTGACCATAGAATAAGCCTCGTCTCCGTTATTTCATCGCGACAAATGACATCCGAATAAAGAGGAAGATACGAGCTTGAACCGAGACTTGGAGTTGACTTTAGAAACCATTCAGAACCAGGTCCGAGTGCTATCCCAGGCCGAGGGATACTTCGATTCAGCTGTTCTTTTCTCGTTGCTTCGACTGGGACTCTTCGAAACTATTGGCCAAGGGAGTCTGTCCCTGAAGGAGCTCTCGAATCAGGTCGAGGCCGATCCCGAGTTACTCTTTCGACTCCTGCGCGCTGCTCACGCCAACGGATTGATCGATCTGAGCCCACAGGGCACGTACCGAATCCCCCCCGCACTGCAGCCTGTCTTGCTGGAGTCCGGCGGCCCCGCCTACGTAGGTCATTGGCTTAGACACCTGGATGACACTCACCAGGCGCTGTTTTCAATCGACCAGGTCATCACCAGAAAGAGGGAGCCCACCCGGCTGGGCGATCAGCTCTGGTATCACAGTGGAGACTACGAAGGGTTCTCGATGGCGATGCATACCTATGCTGCGTCGCGGGGGAGCGAACTGACCAGTTTCCTGGATCTAAGCTCGGCACAATCGCTGCTGGATCTGGCTTGTGGAACCGGCACCTACGCCTATCTCCTAGGCAAGAGTCACCCGCATCTGAATCTGGTCCTTCTGGACCTTCCTGAGGTACTCGCCGTGGCGCGCAAGGTGGCCCAAGAATATGATCTGGAGAACCCGATCGAATACGTCGCAGCCGATGTCCTGAGCGACCCCATCCCTGGCATGTACGACGCTATTCTAGTCTCCAACGTCCTCCATTTATTTGGCGAGTCGGCTAGCCGCCAGCTATTGCGCCGAATCTATGACCATCTCAATCCCGGAGGCTCGGTTGTGGTCCAGGCCCAGTTCCTGGAAGAGACCGGCCGCAGCCGTTGGCCGATCATGTTGGATCTGATTCTTTTGAGCACTAGCCCGGCGGGCAAGAATCACAGCGCCAATCAAGCCGTCGAGTGGCTCCAAGAAACCGGCTTCCAGAAGATTGAAATTCAGCCGATGAGCCTGTTCAATGTCAATGGCTTCGTTCGCGGCTACAAACCGCTCGAGGGAGAATCATCACCATGACCGTCAGGGAAAACGAAAATTCAATCGAAAAGGTCATCCTCACCTTCATCAAGGAACAGTTTCCAGCAGCTTCCCAGGTCGAGTTGACGACGGAGACACATCTCTTCAGGGAGGGGGTGGTCGACTCTATCGGCATTCTTCTGCTGGTACGCATGCTGGAAGAGCAGTTCTCCCTCTCCGTGGACCCCTCCCAGATGGTATTGGCGAACTTTGAGACCGTACGCGCCATGGCGGAGTTCGTGCGCTCGTCCAAGTCTGAAAACTGACCTGGAAGGTAATTGAATGCAACCCTGGCAGGAACCAGAACTCGAAGAAGTCCGCAGTAGACATGCCTCCTTCGCTGAGAAGGAGCTGGTTGCCGGAAGCGCGGCCTCTGATGGCCTCTCCCGCGAACAATGGCGGGCTTGTGCTGGCTTCGGGGTACTGGGCGGGTGTCTAGAAAAGAAGTATGGCGGCAGCGGCCTCCCCTTGACACACCTGGTGGCTACCTATGAGGGGCTTGGCTATGGCTGCAACCAGGGAGGGCTGATCTTCGGTCTCTGCTCCCAGGTGCTGAGCCTGCAAATGACCCTACAGGTGACAGCCAGCCCCCAACTGAAGGAACGATATCTACCCGACATGATCGCTGGCAAGCTGATCGGAGCCCATGCCATCACCGAGCGCGGAGCTGGCAGCGATGCCTTTTCGATCCAAACGACTGCGCGGCACAAGGGGGAATGCTTTCGACTCGATGGAAGCAAAGCCTATGTTACCGCCGCCCCCGATGCCGATCTGGCATTGGTTTTCGCACGCACCTCTGAGGAACCGGGTCCTTTTTGCCTGACCGCCTTTCTGGTCGATCTGGGATGGGAGGGAGTCTCTCGCGGAGAGGTCTTCAACAAGTCAGGATTGAAAGGCATCGAAATGGGTGAACTGCACTTCGACGGAGTCTCGATACCCATGGACCACGTGGTTGGAGCCGAAGGGGGTGGGGTAGGTATTCTGACGGAGTCAACCGGTTGGGAGCGGGCACTTCTGCCCTCGACTCTCCTGGGACCCATGCAGCGTAGCATCGACAGTTGTACCGCGTGGGCCAGGGAGCGGGAGCAGTTCGGGCGTCCGATCGGCGCCTTCCAGCAGGTTTCTGCCAAAATCGCCAACATGGTCATGCGGCATCAGATCTGCCGTCAGACCGTCTACGACATGGCCGAACGCCTTCAGCAGTCCGCAACAGTGCATCCCCTGACCCAGCAGGGCGCCATCGTCAAGCTGTTCGTCACCGAAACTGCCATTCAGGTTCAATTGGACGCTCTGCAGATCATGGGAGTACGAGGCTACCTGGAGGAGTCCACCGTCCAGCAGGATCTGAAGGACTCACTAGCCGGCACTCTCTGGTCTGGCACCTCGGAGACCCTGCGCAACACAATCGCCCGCTTCTCCGGACTGCCCACAGCCAACTCATGAAGGACGGTATCGGTGGTTTCCAGGCCGCCGTCCACCGTGCCCGTTCGGATCAAGTCTCGGCAACGTCAAGGGCAAAGAAGCTCCTGCTTAGCATCGCCCCCAGGAAGCGCTAGCCCCATTCGAGAACGAAACTTCAGTGTCCTGAAGTGGCACGGGCATCCCTGCCCGTGATGACCGTCCGGTGGAGCCGGAGACTCCACAATCACGGCCTGGAAGTCCGTGCAACGGTCTTTTGGAGAATCGCCTGGAAAAGTCCCTATCCAACTTTAAATCAATGCGTTAAGTTCTCTTTTTATCCAAATCCTCAAATAAAGTTTCAGCTTAGTCGATCGGGATGTCCGAAAGGTACGGCCTCCAGACGTGGCCTTCCGTTTCTTCTACAGTCTTGATCACCTTGCGCATCTCATCCAGGACGCCTGCCTTCTCGCGGTCGTAGACCTCGCCCTGAAGCAGCTGGAGAATCTGAAGACGATATCGATCGTCGGTAATGAAGTGACTGAAAAGGTGCATCAGTTTGTAATAAAGGCTGATGAACTCGTACCAGACACCTACTCCCGCCCTTAGCCTCGTCTCATAGGGCTGGAAACTGGCCCTGCTCACGTCTCCCGCCTCGAGGGCCCGAACAATTTCGGCGGAGGCAAACTTGGCGCTGTAGCAGGCCACGCTGACTCCGGACGAGAATATGGGGTCCACGAAGCGGGCAGCATCGCCTACCATCAGGAATCCATCCCCGACAAATTGATCCATCGAATAGCTATAGTCGGCCTCGGACCGGAAGGGCGTCACCGATTCTGCGGACCGCATCGCGCTTGCCAGATCCGGGCTGAGACTGGTCATTTCCAGGAACCATTCCTCAATCCGTCCCTTGGAATCGCGGAATACCTCCCGCTCGGCGACAATTCCCACCGAGGTCACACCGGAGGTGATGGGGATCTGCCAGGCCCATCCCCGCTTCACGGGTAGGAAGTAGATGTGTATGAAGTCGGCAGTGGGCCCCGTTCCCCGCTCTACCCCTTCGAACCAGGAATGGACCGCAAACTGGTTGAAGGTGGGGTCATTTTTTCGGAGTCTGAGCTGGTTGCCCAGTACGCCATTGCGTCCGCTGGCATCCACTACTACCCGAGCAGGAATGCGAAAATCGCCTCCGTCACGGGAGCAAAGAACTCCGCTGGCCTGCCCGTCCTCGAAGAGCACTTGGCGGACTCCCACTCCTTCCTGCACGTCGGATCCAAGCTGGCGCGCGCGCTGAAAGAGGAGTTGATCGAAACGGCTGCGATCCACGTGATAGGTGTAGTCCTGGTCGACCCCCGGCTGTGGAAACTCCTTGAACCAGATCGCGAACTCGCTCTCGGGTGCGGGAGAGTGCCAGGAAGCACCGAACTTCTTGACGAAACCCTCAGATTCCATGGTCTCGAGGAAACCGATCTCCTTGAAGACCCGGGTTGTGGCAGGTACCAGGGATTCTCCGACGTGGGGACGCGGATGGGAGAATTTCTCCAGAATCACGTTCGAGATCCCCGCCAGGGAGAGATAACATCCCAGCGCGGAGCCGGCTGGACCACCCCCGATGATAACTACATCCTTCATAGAAAAATTCCAAGGGGCCTGCCCACCTAGGGATTACCCAGTCCCAACTCATCCAACCGCTCGGTGACGGTGCGGGCCTCCTCCTCTGTCAAAGGGCGGATTGGGAGTCGAGGAAGACCCACATCGTATCCCAGATGGCCCATGGCCACCTTCGCCGAAGCAATAGTTGGACCAGCAATGCTCAATAGCGTCTGAATCATGTCGCAAGCCTTCCACTGCAGTTCCCGGGCCAGACTCAGATCCTTGGACTGGAAGGCCCGATAGATTCCGACGAAAAGCTGAGGCATGAAATTATAGGTCAGGCCGATGCCTCCGTTTGCTCCCATGATGAGACCGGAGAGAAAGACGTCATCGTTGCCTGAGTAAACAACCATGTCCGGAGCGAGCATACCCAGGTCACGCATCAGGGAATGGGAGTAGTCACTGAACTTGATGCCTTTGACGTTTGGAATCTCGAGCAGTGCCCGCATCAGGTCGACCGTCATCGTGCTTCCAGTACTGCTTGGGATATGGTAGACGAACAATGGCAAATCAGCCGCTGCAGAAACCAGTCGATAGTGCTCCACTAGCGCAGGCCGATCGGCCGGATAGTAAATGGGGGGGATGGCACTGATCGCATCGGCTCCGTTGGCCTGCGCGTGTTGAGCCAGGTCAACAGCAGCCCGCGTGGATATCTCTCCCACATGCACGATTACCTTCCCACGACCGTTGGCGGCCTTGACGGTGGCCTCCGTCATGAGCTTCCGCTCCTCCAGCGTCAGCAGCAATCCTTCGCCCGTACCGCCACAGACATAGAAACCGTCCACCCCGACCCCTAGATGCCAGTCCACCAAATCCTGAATCACCGAGGTATTGAGTTCACCCTTCGCGTCGAAAGGGCTGACCAAAGCCGGATAGATTCCATAGAACTGTTCCATCGATCCTCCCTGAGCCCTTCCCTTGGCGGGCCCAATCTTCAGCCCCGAAAACGGGGCTGACCCAATAATATTAGTGACACTTATACCACTTTCGCTTGATATTAGAAGAAGGCATGGTATGCTAAGCCATCGTGCGAATTGAATCACTCAAGATATTCTGCGACGTCGCTCGCAACCGAAGCTTCTCATTGGCTGCAGAGACCAACAAGATCTCGCAGTCGGCAGCCAGCCAGATCGTGCTCCAGTTGGAGCACAAACTTGGGGTGGAATTGATCGACCGCTCTACCCGGCCACTCCAGCTTACCGACATGGGAAAGATCTATTACCACGGCTGCAAGACCGTCGTCGAGCAATATCTCGAGTTGGAGGCATCCATTCAGAGAGGCCGGGAGCATTTGGCGGCAACACTTCAGATAGCCGCGATCTACTCGATCGGGTTCAGGGATATGAGCCACTACGTGGAACGGATCCTGGAACGCCAGCCGCACGCCCGGATACATATTGAATACTTACATCCTACACGGGTGTACGAAAAAGTCCTTGACGGAACGGCTGACCTGGGTTTGGTGTCCTTTCCCCGTAGCAGCAGAGAAGTCGCCTTCCTCCCTTGGCGGGAGGAAGTGATGCTTTTGGCCTGTCATCCGGAGCACCTTCTGGCTCGGCACAAGAGGATCAGAGCAGAAGAATTGTCGGGTCAGGCGTATGTCGGATTCGATCGCGATCTAGACATCCGCCGAAAGGTGGACAAGTTCTTGCGTGATCAGGGTATCTCGGTCGATGTGGTACTCGAATTCGACAACATCGAAAATATCAAGAAGGCGATTGAAGAGGGTGCCGGCGTCGCCCTGCTGCCACTACCAACCTTGGAGAGGGAGGTCCGAGCCGGCTCCTTGGCAGCGTTGGAACTGACCAAGCCCAGGCTCGTCCGTCCCCTGGGAATCATCCAGCGCCGCAATATCAAAACAAGTCCGACCGCCGAACGCTTCATCCAACTGCTACAGAAACTAGACGATAGCAACGGCACGCGCAGCGAGTCGACCAGAGTCTTTGTCAACCTGGGGGACAAGGACATCCGGGGGGACTTTTATCCCCGGAACAGCGGGACCGAGAGTCTCGGAACCGATTGAAAAGCCCGTGTGATCCTGCCCGGATTCCTCGAGCGTGATCATGATAGGAAACAGGAGCACCCTTCTGCTCAGGCCCAACCTGTCGGCAGAAAGGGTCAAGTGTTCCCAGCGGGGCGAACCGTAGCTGCCGAGTGTCGGATCGTGGCTGGTCAAGTGAACGAATTAGAGAGAGATGATGAATAGAGGAACACCTCCCAGACAAGGGCTGTACGATCCGAAACAGGAGCATGATGCCTGTGGGATCGGCTTCCTGGTGGACCTCAAAGGCCGCAGCTCCCACAAGCTGGTCCAGCAGGCCGTCCAGATGCTGCTCAACCTGGAACACCGGGGAGCCTGCGGAAGCGAGGAGAATACCGGTGATGGTGCCGGCTTGCTTTTGCAGGTACCCCACCGATTTTTCTCACTGGTCTGCCCCGAGTTGGGGATCTCCTTGCCTTCCTTCGGAGACTACGGGGTTGGGATGGTGTTCCTGCCCCCGAATACTGCCGAAAAGGAAGAGTGCGAGCGCTTGTTTGAGAGGACGATTCGGGAGGAGGGGCAACGACCTCTCGGCTGGCGCACCGTCCCAGTAAACAACAGCTCGCTTGGAGCAACGGCGCGAAATGGACAGCCCGTGATCCGTCAAGTCTTTATTGGACGCGGTCAGGATCTCGAAGACGAGCTGGCATTCGAACGAAAGCTCTACATCATTCGGAAGCGGGTCGAGCATGCCGTCAAGGCGTCTCAGTTCGCCAGCCGCGACATGTTCTACATACCCAGCTTGTCCTACAAGACCATAGTCTACAAGGGCATGCTGTTGGCCAGTCAGCTAACCGACTTCTATCCCGAATTGTTGGATCCGGCGATTGAGAGCGCCCTGGTCTTGGTCCATTCCCGGTTCAGCACCAACACCTTCCCGAACTGGAGTCGGTCCCATCCCTATCGATACCTCTGCCACAACGGGGAGATAAACACGCTGCGTGGCAACGTGAATTGGATGCACGCGCGACAGGGGCTCCTCCGTTCGGACCTCCTGGGATCCGACATGGCAAAGATCTTGCCGATCATCGACGAGGACGGCAGCGATTCAGCTATGTTCGACAATACCCTGGAGATGTTGGCGTTGACGGGGCGATCCCTGCCCCATGCGGTCATGATGATGATTCCAGAGCCGTGGAACGGCAACCCATCGATGAGCGAGGAAAAGCGGGCCTTCTACGAGTTCCACTCCTGCCTGATGGAGCCTTGGGACGGTCCAGCCTCGATCGCTTTCACCGATGGGCTGAGCGTGGGCGCCGTCCTGGACCGAAACGGGCTTCGTCCTTCGCGCTACTACGTGACCACGGACGATCTCGTCATCATGGCATCTGAAGTCGGGGTCCTTGACATCCCGGCGGAGAAGATCTTCTACAAGGGAAGACTGGAACCCGGCCGCATGTTCCTGGTGGATACACGATTGGGTCGGATTATTACCGATGATGAGCTAAAGCACGAGATTGCGTCCCAACGGCCCTATTCCGTCTGGCTGGGCGAAAATCTGCTCGATCTGGAGCAACTACCAGAAGGTCCTGCCTCCGAAATTCTTGACCCACCCTCGGTAAAGCTGCATCAGAAAATCTTCGGATATACCTCCGAAGAGTTGGAATTGTTGATGCGACCGATGGCTGAAAGCGGCGTCGAAGCCCTCGGTTCGATGGGAACGGACACGCCCCTGGCTGCTCTTTCTGACCACTCCCAATTGCTATACAACTACTTCAAACAGCTCTTTGCCCAGGTAACCAATCCACCGATCGACGCCATTCGCGAGGCTCTGATCATGTCGCTCGAAACCACCCTGGGAGCGGAGCTCAATTTGCTCGAACCGGGGCCGGATTCGGCTCGGCAGATCAAGCTCAGCTCACCCGTACTCAGGGATCGCGACCTAAATCGCTTCAGGGGGCTGGATGGTAGCGGGCCCGGCGGGTTTAGATCGGCGACTCTCTCTATTCTGTGCCCTAAAGAGGTAGACGGCCCAGGCCTGGATGAGGCGATGGGCAAGCTCTGTGTCCAAGCGAGCCGGGCCGTTGCTGACGGCAACGAAATCCTGATCCTTTCAGACCGGGGGGCAAACGAATCACTCGCTCCACTGCCAGCGCTTCTGGCGATCTCGGGGGTCCACCATCACCTGATTCGGGAGGGCACCAGGACCAGGACTGCACTTGTCCTCGAGAGCGGCGAGCCGAGGGAAGTCCACCATTTTGCACTGCTGATCGGCCATGGGGCGGCGGCCGTCAACCCGTATCTGGCTTTTGCCACGGTGCAAGACCTACTCGCACAGGAACAGCGGTCAGAGTCGGACCTGGATCACGCCGTCGAGAACTATATCAAAGCCATCGATAAAGGGATCGTCAAGATCATGTCCAAGATGGGTATCTCAACCGCTCAGAGCTACCGAGGGGCTCAGGTCTACGAAGCGATCGGCCTGGACCGAGAATTCGTGGACAAATACTTCACCTGGACCGCCTCGCGTTTGGGCGGTGTAGGGCAGGATGTGGTGGCCCAGGAGATCAGACTCAGGCACCAGAGAGCTTTCCCTCAATCGTCGGTCAGGGTACCGGGGCTCGAGTCCGGAGGTCAGTATCAATGGCGCAGCGAAGGGGAATATCACCTTTTCAATCCCCAGACGGTCCACAAGCTACAATACGCCTGTCGCACCGGGAACTACCAGGTCTTCCGGGAATACAGTCAATTGGTAAACGAGCAGACAAAAAGACGATGCACTCTTCGGGGCCTCTTTGACTTGCGATTCCCTGCAAAACCCATCCCAATCGAGGAAGTGGAACCCGTTGAAGAAATCCTCAAGCGCTTCAAGACCGGCGCTATGTCTTACGGTTCCATCAGCAAAGAGGCACATGAGTCCTTGGCCATTGCGATGAATCGAATCGGCGGGAAAAGCAACACCGGCGAAGGCGGTGAAGAATCCAGCCGCTATGTTCTTGATGAGAATGGGGATTCCCGCAACAGTGCCATCAAACAGGTAGCCTCCGGTCGTTTTGGTGTGACCAGCGAGTACCTCGTCAATGCCTCCGAACTTCAGATCAAAATGGCGCAGGGAGCCAAGCCGGGTGAGGGAGGACAGCTTCCTGGCCACAAGGTATATCCCTGGATTGCACAGGTTCGGCATTCCACGCCCGGCGTGGGACTCATTTCTCCCCCTCCGCATCACGACATCTACTCCATCGAAGACCTGGCCGAATTGATCCACGACTTGAAGAACGCCAACAGCGAGGCTCGCGTCAGCGTGAAGTTGGTGGCCGAGGTCGGGGTAGGTACCATCGCCGCTGGAGTAGCCAAAGGACATGCCGATGTCGTCCTGATCAGTGGTCACGACGGCGGCACCGGAGCCTCTCCCTTGACAAGTATCAAACACGCGGGGGCTCCCTGGGAACTGGGCCTAGCTGAGACCCATCAAGTGCTGCTGCTCAACAACCTACGCAGCCGCATCGTGGTAGAGGTCGATGGTCAGCTCAAGACGGGAAGGGATGTGGTGATCGGGGCTCTGTTGGGGGCAGAGGAGTTCGGGTTCGCGACAGCTCCACTGGTAGCTCTGGGGTGTATCATGATGCGGGTCTGCCACCTGAACACCTGCCCTGTCGGCGTCGCCACCCAGGATCCGGTCCTACGCGAGAGGTTCGAGGGAGAACCCTCTCACGTCGTCAACTTCATGCGCTTCCTCGCCACCGAAGTGCGGGAGTTGATGGCTCTTCTCGGATTCCGAACCCTCACCGAGATGGTCGGCCGAACCGACCGGCTAGGAACCGCGAAGGCAGTGGAACACTGGAAAGGCCGCGGGCTGGATTTTTCTGATATCTTCTATCGTCCTCCGGTAGCAGCCGATGTAGGACGTTTTCGCCAGATCCCTCAGAACCATAGACTCGCGGAGTCGCTAGACCACACTGAGCTGATGGTCCTCTGCCGACCGGCTCTGGAGTCAGCAGATCCGGTCGAGGCGACCCTTCCCATACGGAACCGCAACCGCGCTGTAGGAACCGCCGTGGGAAGTGAAGTGACTCGGCGCCACGGCGCACAGGGACTGCTCGAGGACACCATCGAACTCCACTTCAAGGGCTCCGCCGGCCAGAGCTTCGGAGCCTTTATTCCTCCAGGAATGACGATGACCCTGGAAGGTGACTCCAACGACTACATCGGAAAGGGCCTCTCGGGAGGCAAGATAATCGTCTATCCGCCCGAGGGTTCCAGGTTCTTGGCAGAACAGAACGTCATCATCGGCAACGTGGCCTTCTACGGAGCCACCGCTGGCGAAGCGTATATCAGAGGGATGGCGGGAGAGCGGTTCTGCGTCCGAAATAGCGGCGTCCAGGCGGTGGTCGAGGCTGTGGGCGACCACGCCTGCGAGTACATGACCGCGGGCTGCGTAGTGGTGCTGGGGCCCACTGGCCGTAATTTTGCGGCAGGCATGTCCGGTGGCACCGCCTTTGTCCTGGATCAGACCGGCGACTTTGCCTCCCATTGCAATCAAGCGATGGTCGAACTCTTCCCTCTGGAAGATCAGGAAGATCTGAGAATCGTCAGCCGGATGCTCGAAAAGCACGTCTCTTATACCAACAGCGCGCTTGGCCGACGGGTGCTTGCCTCCTGGGAAAGTCTGGTGCCCAAGTTCGTCAAGATCTATCCGACCGACTACCGGAGGATAATCGAAGCCCAGAACCGAATGCCCGAGAAGGGCTTACCCGAAGAAGAATTGATTATGGCAGCGTTCCAGCAGAACACGGTGGATGCGGCCCGTGTCGACGGACAGTAGAAGAGTTTCAATGAGGGTGGTGGTGAGTGTTTCGGTCCCAAAATACAGGGACGTGATCCATGGGTAAGACAAAAGGATTCCTGGAATATCCTCGCGAGCTCCCGGATAGCCATCCTGCACGGGAGCGCATCAAGCATTGGCATGAGTTTCACGATCACATTCCAGATGAAAAGCTCCGCCAGCAGGGAGCGCGCTGTATGGGTTGTGGAGTGCCCTTCTGTCACACCGGAGAACTCCTGTCGGGGATGGCCAGTGGCTGCCCCATTCATAATCTCATCCCTGAGTGGAACGACCTTGTCTATCGAGGCCTGTGGCGCCAAGCACTAGATCGCCTTCACAAGACCAACAACTTCCCCGAGTTCACGGGACGGGTCTGTCCTGCTCCCTGTGAGGGCTCGTGTGTACTGGAACCCACCGGCTCCCCCGTCACCATTAAGAGCATCGAGGCGGCCATCATCGATCGCGGATTTGCCGAAGGCTGGGTCTCGGCACAGCCGCCGCGGATCAGGACCGGGAAAAAGGTCGCCATCGTGGGCTCCGGGCCCGCCGGCCTGGCCTGTGCTGACCAATTGAATCGGGCGGGCCACACCACCATGGTGTTCGAGCGCGATGACCGGATTGGAGGACTGCTGCTCTACGGAATCCCAAACATGAAACTGGACAAGGAGATCGTCCAACGCCGAGTCGAGCTCATGGAGGAGGAAGGGGTACGGTTTCTGACCCACACTGAGGTCGGCAAAGACTACTCGGCAGAGAAGCTCTTGAAGAACTTCGATGCGGTAGTGCTCTGTACCGGAGCAACCAAGCCCAGAGACCTTCCCATTCCGGGCCGTCAGCTCAAGGGCGTCCACTTTGCGATGGAGTACCTGCACGCCAGCACCAAAATCTTGCTCTCCGGGAGCCACTCAGAAACCGACTACATCTCGGCGCTGGACAAGGACGTCGTCGTCATAGGTGGGGGCGATACCGGTACCGACTGTGTTGGCACCGCCCTGCGCCAAGGTTGCAGAAGCCTGTCCCAGTTCGAGATCCTGCCTCGCCCTCCCGATAAACGCGCCCCCGACAATCCCTGGCCCGAGTGGCCGAAGGTCTACCGCATGGACTACGGCCAGGAGGAGGCCTCCGCCGTATTCGGCGAGGATCCCAGGACCTTCTCCATCGTGACCAAGAAGCTGTCAGGGGACTCAGACGGCCAGGTAGGAGCAGTACATACGGTTCAGGTGAAGTGCTCGAAAGCCAATGGAAGCTGGGCCTCGCAGGAAGTCCCGGGTACCGAAAGAGTATGGCAAGCCCAGTTGGTTCTGCTGGCCCTGGGCTTTCATGGACCCGAAGATCAGCTTCTCCAACAGCTCGGAGTCGAGAGAGACGACCGCACCAACGCCCGGGCGGAGTACGGAAGCTACTTGACCAGCATCCCAGGAATCTTTGCCGCAGGAGACATACGCCGCGGCCAAAGCCTGGTGGTCTGGGCCATCAATGAAGGCCGGGAGGCCGCGCGTGAGTGCGACCGATATTTGATGGGAAGAACAGATCTGCCGTGAGAAGCCCGAACTCCAAGACATGAAAATATGAAAACACAGAACAGACCACTATCTTCAGGTTCTAAATAACTTTTTGTTGGTATTCAGTTGACTCAAGTAACCCCAAGGTGTCACAAATCGTAGTCGATGGCCCTCCGTCCAGAGGGAACTTCTTCAGCTTGTAATCTGGACGCCCCGAGCCGACTACCAACCACTTCCCGTCAGGAGAGTAAACGGGAAAGATCACGTTTTCCTCGGCAAGGGGAACCGTCTGCCACCGATCTAAGGAACGCCGATAGATTTTCCTGTCCGAAACCTGCTTTGGCCCGGGGCCGTTCGACACCGTGACATTCTTCGCCTCCGAGGCCGAGATAAACGCCAGATTCGTTCCGTCAGGGGAGAGCGCCATCGCTGGGCGGAAGTAATGATTGAGGACCAGGCCTTCACCCAAAGGGATCTCGAAACGTGACACCGGCTTCTCCTGGATCGAGGGCTGGGGTGAGACAAACCACGCCATGCCTGCCAGGATTGGCACCGCCGTCCAGGGAGCCAGACGACGCCAGAGCGGTCGCTTTTGAGTGGGAAAAAGCGCTTGCTCCTCTGTCGTTGGGGTGCCGGAGAGACATTCGCCGATGGCGATGCGGGCGTCCCCATGTCCCGCAGTCTCATTCTCGGATCCTTCCGCAGACAACGTTCCGATAGCTCTCGGAGCTTCCAAGGGGTGTCCTGGGGTAGCTCTTCCAGGCTCGCCTCCTGGTGAATCACCGCCGCGAGTGTCTCGGTCAGGCTTCTTCCCACATACATCCCCCTGCCGGCGAGCATTTCGAAAAGCACGACGCCGAAGGCCCAGATGTCCGTTCGTTTGTCCACCGCCTACCCAAGGGTCTATTCCGGACTCATGCAGGCCGCGGTTCCCAGGACCATTCCCTCCTGTGTGGCCTCCATTGTCAGCGTGGGTGAGCGCGTAGCTTCCTGCTCCGAAAGCTCGGTCTCCATAGCCTTGGCCAGGCCGAAGTCCAGGACCTTGACCGTCCCCTCGGGGGTGATCTTTACGTTGGCCGGCTTCAGATCTCGGCGAACGATTCATTTCTCATGAGCCGCCTCCAGAGCCTGGGAGATCTCCAGAACAACCTGGAGAATCTTCTTCATGGCTATCGGACCCTCCGCGATTCGCTCCGCTAAGGTCGACCCATCGACCAGCTCCAGGACCAACGCCCATACGTCTCCCTATTGCTCCAGACCGTGGATGATGCTGATGTGGGGATGATTGAGAGACGCCAGCACCTCCGCCTCTCTCCAAAAGCGGCCAATTCGCAGGTGATCCTGGGCGAACCTCTCAGGCAGGATCTTCAGCGCCACCTCGCGACCCAGGAGGCTTTCGGTGGCCCGGTAGACCGCACCCATCCCTCCCTCCCTCGCCAAGCTTCGCCGTGATCTTGTAATGAGAGACGATTTGCCCTATCAACGGGGCCTCCGGATTGCGGGGCAACCTTCCTTCTTACCGAGTGCATACTAGATCTTTGAGGCTGGAAGGGCAATCTCGGCAGTTACAAGGGAACCCGGGCGCACGCCGGGAGAAGTGGTGGGAATAACGCTTTCAGCGTAAGAACAACGGGGCAACTTATACCCAGGGTAGCTCGATTCGCATTGCAACCCTGGGCTACACGCAATAACACCTTTGGTGTAGGTGATGACTTCGCAAGTAAAAAAAGAATCATCTCGCGCCAGCTGGTGGGACCTCTAGGCTAAAACTTCGATATGACTGTGCCAGTGAAACGTGGTTTCGGTCTCGAACCGAAGTTGTTTTCTCGAGTGGGGCCAGGGCTTCCTGGAGGTGGGAGTAAGCTGAAACTTCAAGAATACGTCGCACGTCTCCTGTCCTCCGAAGGTGCCGCCAACGGGTGAACTACCAGCGCTACGAAGCCAAGTCCGACAGAGCCGCGAACGACTTGATCCGTTAGCAAAATGAGCCCAGGTTTCGAGGAGAGAACCGGACAACTCTTCCCCACGCA
>Ga0310345_10001313_pt1 | contig 28220 bp, 13 predicted proteins | sample HC15DNA20500_MG_FD_204667 | JGI IMG/M metagenome (GOLD analysis project Ga0310345, IMG submission 204667) | Marine microbial communities from station ALOHA, North Pacific Subtropical Gyre - HC15-DNA-20-500_MG | ecosystem: Environmental > Aquatic > Marine > Oceanic | place: Pacific Ocean: North... | reverse complement strand
GGGCTACGACATGCCCGTGCAATACGCCGCCGGTGTGATGAAGGAACACCTGCACACGCGCGGGGCCGCCGGCCTGTTCGACGTAAGCCACATGGGGCAGGTGATCCTGCGGGGCGACAGCTACGAGGCCGTGGCGCTTGCGCTTGAAACGCTGGTGCCGGTGGATGTGGCGGGGCTGAAGGTCGGGCGGCAGCGCTACGGGTTCTTCACCGACGCGGGCGGCGGGTTGCTGGACGACCTCATGCTCGCCAACCGGGGCGACCACATTTTCATGGTGGTCAACGCCGCCTGCAAGCAGGACGACCTCGCCCACATGGTCGCGCATCTGAAGGAGGTGACGATCGAGCCGGTCACCAACCGGGCACTGATCGCGCTGCAGGGGCCGGGGGCCGAGGCCGCGCTGACCGCACTGGCCCCCGACGTCGCGGCGATGCGGTTCATGGATGTGATCACGACACCGGTGCTCGGCGCGGAGTGCTGGATCTCCCGCTCGGGCTACACCGGCGAGGACGGGTTCGAGATCTCGGTCCCCGAAGACAAGGCCGAGGCGCTGGCCCGCGCGCTGCTGGAGGACGACAGCGTCCTCCCGATCGGGCTGGGCGCGCGTGACAGTCTGCGGCTTGAGGCGGGGCTCTGCCTCTACGGTCACGACATTGACACCGGCACCAGCCCGGTCGAGGCGGGCCTGACATGGGCGATCCAGAAGGTCCGCCGCGCCGACGGTGCGCGGGCGGGCGGCTTTCCCGGGGCGGGGCGGATCCTGCGCGAGATGGTCGAGGGCCCCGTGCGCCGCCGCGTCGGGCTGCGCCCCGAGGCCCGCGCCCCGATGCGCGAGGGCACGCCGCTCTTCGCCGCCGGGACGGGGGGCGATGCCATCGGCCATGTCACCTCCGGCGCCTTCGGGCCGACCCTTGGCGCGCCCATGTCGATAGGCTACCTCCCCTCCGATCTCGCCACATCCGGCACCCCGGTCTGGGGCGAGGTCCGGGGCAAGCGGCTGCCCGCCACGGTGGCCGACCTGCCCTTCGTTCCCGCAAACTTCAAACGCTGACAGCGACACAGACATAACGTCCACGAGAGAGGTCCCATGAAATTCACCGAAGAGCACGAATGGCTGCGCCCCGAGGACGACGTGATCGTCGTGGGGATCACCGAACACGCCGCCGAACAGCTGGGCGACATCGTTTTCGTCGAATTGCCCGAGGTGGGCACCGAAGTGGCGAAGGACGACGAATGCGTGGTGATCGAATCCGTCAAGGCGGCGTCCGACATCCTCGCGCCGCTCGATGGAGAGATCGTGGAAGTGAACGAGACGCTGGTCGAGAACCCGGCGGCGGTGAACGACGACCCGATGGGGGAGGCGTGGTTCTTCAAGATCAAGCCCGCCGACCCGTCCCAGATGGACGATTACATGTCCGAGGCGGAATACAAGGACATGATCTCCTGACGGGTCTCTGCCTCCATCAGGAGGAATTCCGGGGGGCCGGCGCCCTGACCTGCGCGATCCGGTCGGCACCCTCGTCACCACACCGACGCATGGTCGCGAGACGCTGCCCGACCATTGATCGCCGCAACCCGAGGACGGCCCGCATGAGCTTCACCCCCACCGACTACGACCCCTACGATTTCGCGAACCGCCGCCACATTGGCCCCTCGCCCGCCGAGATGGCCGAGATGCTGAAAGTCGTGGGGGCCGAAAGCCTGGACGCGCTGATCGACGACACGGTGCCCAAGGGCATCCGGCAGGACGATCCGCTCGACTTCGGGGCGCCGCTGTCGGAACAGGAGCTGCTGGTGAAGATGCGGGCGGTGTCGAAGCGGAACCGGGTGCTGACCTCGCTGATCGGGCAGGGCTACCACGCGACGATCACGCCGCCGGCAATCAAGCGGAACATCTTCGAGAACCCGGCCTGGTACACGGCCTACACGCCCTACCAGCCCGAGATTTCGCAGGGGCGGCTGGAAGCGCTGCTGAACTACCAGACGATGATCGCGGACCTCACAGGCCTGCCGATCGCGAACGCCTCGCTGCTGGACGAGGCGACGGCGGCGGCCGAGGCGATGACCATGGCGCAGCGGTCCTCAAAATCGAAGGCGCGCGCCTTCTTCGTCGACGAAGCGCTGCATCCGCAGAACATCGCGGTCATCCGGACGCGGGCGAAGCCGCTGGGGATCGAGATCATCATCGGCCGGCCCTCCGACCTCGACGCGTCCACCGTCTTCGGGGCGATCTTCCAGTATCCCGGCACCAACGGGGTGCTGCGCGACTTCACCGAGCAGATGCAGGCGCTGCATGAGGCCAAAGCGCTCGGCATCGTGATCGCGGACCCTCTGGCGCTGTGCCTGCTGAAGGAGCCGGGGGCCATGGGGGCCGACATCGCCGTCGGCTCCACCCAGCGGTTCGGCGTGCCCGTCGGCTACGGCGGCCCGCACGCCGCCTACATGGCCTGCCGGGACGAGCTGAAGCGCGCGATGCCCGGCCGCCTCGTCGGCGTCTCGATCGACGCGCGGGGCAACCGCGCCTACCGGCTGGCGCTGCAGACGCGGGAGCAACACATCCGGCGTGAGAAGGCGACCTCCAACGTCTGCACGGCGCAGGCGCTGCTGGCGGTGATGGCCTCGATGTACGCCGTCTTCCACGGGCCCAAGGGGCTCAAGGGGATCGCGCAGCGGGTCCACGCCCGCACTGTCGACATGGCCGAGGGGCTGCGCGCCGCCGGATTCGATGTCTTCCCGCGCCGCGTCTTCGACACCGTCACGGTCGAGGTCGGCCCCTTCCAGGGCGCGATCCTGAAATCCGCGCGGGAGGAGGGGATCAACCTCCGCCGCGTGGGCGAGACAAGGATCGGCATCTCGCTGGACGAATGTACCACCCCCGCGGTGGTCGAGTCGGTCTGGCGCGCCTTCGGCGTCACCGACCGGCGGGCGGCGGCGGAGCCGTCCTACGACCTGCCCGAGAAGCTGGTGCGCGAGACGCCTTACCTGACGCACGAGATCTTCCACATGAACCGGGCGGAGACCGAGATGATGCGCTACATGCGCCGCCTCGCGGACCGGGACCTCGCGCTCGACCGGGCAATGATTCCGCTGGGATCCTGCACGATGAAGCTGAACGCGGCGGCCGAGATGATGCCGGTGAGCTGGGACGAATTCGCCTCCATCCACCCCTTCGTGCCGGAGGATCAGGCGGCGGGGTACAAGGAACTGATCGACGACCTGTCGGCCAAGCTTTGCGACGTGACTGGCTACGACGCCTTCTCGATGCAGCCGAATTCCGGCGCGCAGGGGGAATACGCGGGGCTGTTGACCATCGCGGGCTATCACGCGGCGCAGGGCGACGCGCATCGCAACGTCTGCCTGATCCCGATGTCGGCGCATGGCACCAACCCGGCTTCGGCCCAGATGGTCGGCTGGAAGGTCGTGCCGGTGAAGAGCCGCGAGAACGGGGACATCGACCTCGACGATTTCCGCGAAAAGGCCGCGACTCATGCCGACGCGCTGGCGGGCTGCATGATCACCTACCCCTCCACGCATGGCGTCTTCGAGGAAACGGTCCGCGAGGTCTGCGCGATCACGCATGAGCATGGCGGGCAGGTCTATATCGACGGCGCCAACATGAACGCGATGGTGGGCCTCGCCCGGCCGGGCGATCTGGGCGGTGACGTGAGCCACCTGAACCTGCACAAGACCTTCTGCATCCCGCACGGCGGCGGCGGCCCCGGCATGGGCCCGATCGGGGTCAAGGCGCACCTCGCGCCGCATCTGCCGGGGCACCCGCATTTCGGGACGGAGGGCGCGGTGAGCGCGGCGCCCTACGGCTCGCCCTCGATCCTGCCGATCTCCTGGGCCTATTGCCTGATGATGGGCGGGGCCGGGCTGACGCAGGCGACGCGGGTGGCGATCCTGAACGCGAACTACATCGTGAAGCGGCTGGAAGGGGCGTATGACGTGCTCTATCGCGGCCCCACGGGGCGGGTGGCGCATGAATGCATCCTCGACACCCGGCCCTTCGAGAAGAGCGCGGGTGTGACCGTGGACGACATCGCCAAGCGGCTGATCGATTGCGGCTTCCACGCGCCGACGATGAGCTTCCCGGTGGCGGGGACACTGATGGTCGAGCCGACGGAGAGCGAGACGAAAGCCGAGCTTGACCGCTTCTGCGACGCGATGCTGGCGATCCGGGCGGAGATCCGGGAGATCGAGGAGGGGAAGGCGGAGGCCGACGCCTCGCCGCTCAAGTTCGCGCCGCACACGGTGGAGGACCTGGTGGGCGAGTGGGACCGCGCCTATGCGCGCGAGCAGGGCTGCTTCCCGCCGGGCGCCTTCCGGGTGGACAAGTACTGGCCGCCGGTCAACCGGGTCGACAACGTCTGGGGCGACCGCAACCTGACCTGCACCTGCCCCCCGATGAGCGATTACGCCGAAGCGGCGGAATAAGCGGGACCGATCCGGCGGAGCGGCCCCCTGCCGGGGGCCGCACGTTATCTATCTTTTGTCGGGGCTCTGCCCCGAACCCCGGGATACATCGACCAGAGGAAGGGGCGGGGCCTTCGCAAGCGAAAGGGGCGGCGCCGTGGCACCGCCCCTTTCCTGTCTCTGCCCGGCCGGTTCAGCGCAGGTCGGGGTGCTTGTAATCCTCGAGCAGGCGCTGGCGCAGTGTCAGCTTCGACACCTTGCCGGTGGCGGTCAGCGGCAGATCCTCGACCCAGATGATGTCGTCGGGCAATTGCCACTTGGCGAAATGTTCGGACATCAGCCTGTGCAGGTCTTCGAGCGCCGGCTTCTCCTCGCCCGCCGGGACGGCGACGAGGATCGGGCGTTCGTCCCATTTCGGGTGCGGCACCGCGATCACCGCCGCGCTGGCGATGCCCGGATGCGCCATCGCGACGTTCTCGAGGTCGATCGAGGAGATCCATTCGCCGCCCGATTTCACGAGGTCCTTCGCCCGGTCCTGGATCGACAGCACGCCGGTCGGGTCGATCGAGGCGACGTCGCCGGTGCCGAACCAGCCGTCCTTGTCCAGCGCCTTCTCGGTCGCTTCCTCGTTCCGGTAGTAGCCCGAGACAACGGTGTTGCCGCGCACGTAAAGTTCGCCGACCGCCTCGCCGTCCTTGGGCAGTTCTTTGCCGTCCTCGTCGACGATCTTGAATTCGACCCCGAAGCAGCGGCGCCCCTGCTTCTGCTTCATGTCGAGCCGTTCTTCCAGCGGTGCGTCCTTCAGCGTCGCGGGCAGGACGCCGTGCGAGCCCACCGGGCTCATCTCGGTCATGCCCCAGGCGTGGGAGACGGAGGCGCCCATCTCCTCGAACCCCTTGATGAGCGAACGCGGCGCGGCGGAGCCGCCGACGACGACGTCCTTGAAGCCCTCGGGCATCTTGCCGCGTTTCTTGATCTCGGCCATCAGGCCCATCCAGATCGTCGGCACGCCCCAGGCCGAATGGATCACCTCGCGGTCCATCAGGTCGTAGAGGCTGGCGCCGTCCAGCGCCGCGCCCGGGAAGACGATGGAGAGACCGGCGAGCGGCGCGGAGTAGGGCAGACCCCAGGCGTTGACGTGGAACAGCGGCACGACCGGCAGGACCTTGGCGCCCTCGACGAAGCTGTCGGACTGCATCACGATGATCATCATCGCGTGCAGCACGGTGGAGCGGTGCGAATAGAGCGCACCCTTGGGGTGGCCCGTGGTGCCGGAGGTGTAGCAGAGCCCGCAGGCGGTGTTCTCGTCGAACTCCGGCCAGTCGAAGGCCTCGGGCTGGCCCTCCAGCAGTTCCTCGTAGCAGAGCGCGTCGAAGGGCAGGTCCTTGGGCATGTGCGCCCGGTCCGTCATGATGACATAGGTCAGGTCGCTCGGGAGGTGATCCTTCACCGCCGCGATCAGCGGCACGAAGGTGGTGTCGAGGAACAGCAGCTTGTCCTCGGCGTGGTTGACGATGTAGATCAGCTGCTCGGCCGAGAGGCGCGGGTTGATCGTGTGGCAGACCGCGCCGATGCCGGAGATCGCGTAGTAGAGTTCGAAGTGGCGATAGCCGTTCCACGCCAGCGTCGCCACCCGGTCGCCCAGCTCCACCCCCTGCGCCTTCAGCGCGTGGGCCAGCTGGCGGGTGCGCGCGGCAGCCTGGGGATAGGTGTAGCGGTGGACGTCGCCTTCGGTGCGGACCGAGACGATCTCGCCCTGCGGATATTGCTCGGCCCCGAATTCAAGAATGTCGCTGATCCGCAGCGGACGCTGCATCATCATACCCTTCATGGGTCTCCTCCCGTTTGCTGGTCGCAGGTTTGGTAGCGCGGCGCCGTCCGGTGCGAAAGTAAATTCCGCGAAATGACGTGACGTGCCGGGCATGCCGCGGTGCAGCATGCCAAGTACGCGGAAAACAACGTGAATCCTCTGGCCACCCGGGCGCGGGAACCTATGGTGGCCGCGACGCAGAACATCAGGGAGGCACGCCGCGATGAAGGCCATCGTCTGCAACGAATTCGGTCCTTTGACGGACCTCGAGTACAAGGACCTGCCGGACCCGGAGCCGGGCGCGGGAGAGGTTCTGATCAAGGTGGAGGCCTGCGGGGTCAACTATCCCGACGGGCTGCTGGTGCAGGGCAAGTACCAGGTGCGGCCGGACAGGCCGTTCATTCCCGGATCCGAAGTGGCGGGCGCGATCGTGGCCCTCGGTGCGGGCGTGACGGACCGGGAAGTCGGGCAGCGCGTCGTGGGGTATGCGGGGCAGACCGGCTATGCCTCGATGGCGGCGGTGCCGGCGAAGTCAACCTTTCTGCTGCCCGAGGGCGCCGACGCGGCCGAGGCCTGTGCGCTCATCATCGCCTACGGCACCTCGCACCACGCGCTGAAGCAGCGCGCCCAGCTCAAGGCCGGCGAGACGCTCGTGGTCTTCGGCGCGGCGGGCGCGACGGGTGTCGCGGCGGTGCAGATCGGCAAGATCATGGGCGCGACGGTGATCGCCGTGGTCTCCTCCGAGGAGAAGGGCAAGATCGCGAAGGAGTGCGGCGCGGATCACGTGATCGGCTACGAGGGGCTCAAGGACAAGGTCAAGGAGCTGACCGGCGGCAAGGGCGCCGATGTCTGCTACGACGTCGTGGGCGGCGAGGCCTTCGACGCCGCCGCGCGTTTCATGGCGCGGAACGGGCGGCTTCTGGTGATCGGCTTCGCCAGCGGTGACATCCCGAAATTCCCGGTGAACCTCGCGCTGGTGAAGGAATATGCCGTCGTCGGTGTGTTCTGGGGCAACTTCACCCGGGCCGAACCCGAGGTCTACGCCGACAACATGCGTGAGCTTCTGGACTGGTTCGGGTCCGGGACGGTCCAACCGCTTGTCGCCGGGCGCTATCCGTTGAAGGATGCCGCGAAGGTGCTGGAAAAGGTGCTGGGCCGGGGCGCCGTCGGGAAACTGGCGCTGATCCCCGAGGGGGTCTGACGCGCCACGGGCAGCCCTTTCCCCGGCGGGGAGGGGGCGCTCAGGCTTCCTGATCCACGTCGAGCAGGGCGCAGCCTTTCAGCGCCGCGGTGTCGTCGCGGATGATCCAGACCGGCGGCGCGAGGTCGTATTCCAGCGGGATGGCCCTGTCATATTCGCGGATGAAGTCCGCGCGGGCGGGCGAGGTCAGGATCGACCGTGCCACCGAGCCCGAGAAGTAGAGCCCTGCATCCGGCATGAAGGCCATCTTGAGGTTGCGCGCCAGACGGCCGATCAGCCCGGCATAGAAGGCCCGGGCCTCCGCCACGCCCGGTGCGTCGGCGTCGGCAAGGATCTCTTCGGGCCGCTTGCCCGTCTGTCCGGTCATCGCCGCCAGCACGGCGCCGAGGCCCGCGCCGGAGAAGACGTCCTCCACCGTCACGAAGCCCTCCGCGGCTGCGCCGAGCCGGTCGCGCAGCGGCTGCGTCACATCCTGCGGCAGGCTCAGGTGCCCGTGTTCCGACCGCAGGCTTTGCGCGGTGCCGCCGGTCCAGAGCACCGGGCTGACGTTGAAGCCGGTGCCGATGCCGGCCACCAGAGATTGCGACCCGCCGCCCGCCGTTTCGGTGTGTGCCACCGGGATCAGCCCGTCGGGCCCGAGCGCGGGCAGCGCATGGCCGAGCGCCTTGAGGTCGTTGATGAAGGCGACACGGCGCGCGCCGAAGTCGCGGGCGAGCGCGGCGGCGTCGAAGCTCCAGTCATGGTTGGTCAGACGCGCCCGGCCGGGGTTCACCGGGCCCGCGATGGCGACGACGATCTCCTCCGGGCGCGCATCGGTGTCGGAGAGGAAATCACGCAGCACGGCCTCGAAGGTGGGCACGTTGCGGTTCACGAAACTCCGGGACGTGCCGGGCAGGACGCGGCCGTCGGCTGACAGCGCCATCCGCGTGTTGGTTCCGCCCACATCGGCGATCAGTCGCATGCCCGATCCGTCCTCCTGCCTCGCATCCCTGATCCATCTGCCTGTTCGGCGCGTCGAAAACAAGCCGCAGGGGCATCCCGCCCGGCAAAACCCCGCAGGGGCGGGCCGGGTTTCATCGCGCGGTGCGGCGGCCCGGGGCGGCTGTCAGGCGGGTTCGAGCGCGGTGTCGTAGAGGCGTTCCAGCGCGTCGACCCAGGCCTCGGGCGTCAGGCTGACCGTGTCCTGCGCCGCGAAGGCGCGTTCGCTGATCGCGCGCACCTCCGCATCGGGCATCGTGGCGATGCGGGTGAGCGCGGGGGCCAGCGCGACGGGGCTGCGGCTGTCGATGGCAAGGCCGAGGCCAAGGTCGGTAACCGCCCGGGATAGCGGCATCGTGTCCGACACCAGCACCGGCAGCCCGCTGCGCGAGGCTTCGGCGGCGACGAGGCCGAAGGGCTCCGGGTAGCGCGAGGGGACGACGATGGCGCGGCAGCCGCTCAGGTGGGCGCCGATCCGGTCCTGCGCCACCCAGCCGGTGAATTCGACCTCTGGGTATTGGGTTTCGAGGTCCGGCTGCTGCGCCGTGTCGCCGATCACCCGCAGCGGCACGCCTGCCGCGCGGGCGGCGGCGCAGAGCGTGCGGATCCCCTTGCCGCGTTCGGTGCGGCCGATGAAGCAGAGGGTGTCGCCCCGTTCGGCCGGAACGCGGGCCTTTGTGAAGGCGCGGGCGGGGTTGGCAAGCGGGGTGATCAGCCGCTCCGGCAGGCCGGCGCGGGTCAGCCCCGGCGTCATCCATGGCCCGAGCGATACGATCCCGGCCCAGGGCGCCGTCCGGTCGAAGGCCCGCCGCAGCGCCCGCTGGCGCAGCACCCGCCACAGCTTGTGCGCATAGGCCCGGCGGTCGCAATTCGTGGTCAGGCAGGCGGCCGACAAGGGCACGCGGTGGCAGGGCTCGCCCCGGGTGTAGTCGAAATAGATCCCGTTGGGGCAGGCGAGGAAGTAGTCGTGCGCATGCACGAAGGTCCGCGCCGCCACGGGGCGCAGCGCGTCGAAGACCGCGGGAGACAGGATCCGCGACCAGCCGTGCAGGTGATAGACGGTGTCGGGCGTGTCCCGCGCGGCGATCTCCTGGGCGATGCGGGCGCCGAGCCGGCGGTTGTAGATGCCGTTGCGCACCGCCTCGATCCGCTTCGCGTCGAGCAGGAGCTTCCCCCCCAGCGGGACCAGTTCGACCCCCTGCGCGGCCAGCGCGCCGTCGTCGCCGGCGTCGCCGCTGATGAAGGTCACCGGGTGCCCGCGCTTGCGCAGCATCCGGGCCGACATCGTGGCCAGCCCCGTCGCCCCGCCGCGTGCGACCGAGGAATCGTTCAGGATGACGACGCGCCCCCGGTGCGGCGGCGGACCGTGGAAGGAGCCCGGCTGCACCGTCACAACTCGAGGATCCGCTCGGGCGACAGCCGCCCGGTGGCAAGGTCGCGCAGCGCCAGAAGGTTGCCCCGCAGCCGCCCGCGCCGGTCGACCCAGGGCTCGGGCCGCAGGGATTTGCCGAGGTTGGCGAGACAGTTGCGCAGCATCATGCGAAGGGCGCGGCGCGGGGCCATGCTGCCCTTGCGGATCAGGTAGACCGGGTTGGCGATCTGCGAATAGCCCAAGGGCACCCCGCGCGAGCGCCCCGTTTTGGTCCCGAGGTGCACGCCCCGCATCGCCGGGTCCTTCACGATCCGGCCCGCGGCGGCGAGGCGGCGGGAAAAGTCGACGTCCTCGAGCCAGCCGTAGCGCGGCAGGGTGGTGTCGAAACGCAGCCGCGTCCGGGCGACGGCGGCGAGGCGGACCGCCATGTTGCAGCCGTAGCCGTTGTGCACCTCCTCCGGCTGTCCGCTCGCGGGCGTGTCGCCGGCCAGCAGGCGCAGTCCGGCCGCGTGATCCAGCCCGGGGCCGAGGATGCCGTCGGCGATGACGTGGCCGGTGGTCATCACCACCTCCGGATCGCGGGCAAAGGCCTGCCGCGTGGCCTGCATGAAGCCCTCCGCCGGCAGGAAGTCATCGTCGAGAAAAACCAGAACGCCGGAGGCGCCGAGCGCCTCCAGCACGGCGTTGCGCTGCGCGCAGAGCCCCTGCGGCCCCTCAAGCACGCGAAGCGGGAAGGGGAAATCGTCGGTTCCGTTCTCGAAATCCCCCGGCCCTGCGATGCTGACGACGACAAGGTCCGGTCGGTCGCCGAGCGTGGAGAGATGGCGCAGCGTGTCGCGCAGGATCCCGGGCCGCCCGGTCGTGGCGATCGCCACGATCAGCGGAGCCGGTTCTGCCAGAACAGGAATCGGACGGGCCATCATCATCGGAATGTCACCGCGCCCCGGTCTGGGCAAGCACCACCTTGACCGTCTTGGCGACGATCCTCAGATCATTGCCGAAGGACATGTTGCGAACGTAGTGAACGTCGAGCGCGACACGTTCGTCGTAGGTGGTGTTGCTGCGTCCGCTCACCTGCCATGCGCCGGTCAGCCCGGGGCGCACCGACATGTAGTCGGCGGCGAAGGAGCCGTAGAAATGCAGTTCCTCCGCCACCACGGGGCGCGGCCCCACGAAGGACATGTCGCCGGTCAAGACGTTCCAGAGCTGCGGCAGTTCATCGAGCGAGGAGCGGCGCAGGAAATCGCCTACCTTGTGTATCCGCGGGTCGTTCCGCAGCTTGCGGTTCGCCAGCCACTCGAGGCGCAGCGCCGGATCGGCGGCCAGCGCCCGCTCCAGCGCGGCGTCGGCGTCGCGCACCATGGTGCGGAACTTCCAGCAGCGGAACGGCTTGCCGTGACGGCCCACGCGGGTCTGAGCATAGAGCACCGGCCCGCCGTCCGCGATCAGCAGCACCAGCGCCACGATCAGAGCCACAGGCAGCAGGAACGGCAGCGCCAGCAATGCGAGCGACTTGTCCAGCAGGCTCTTGGCCCGCAGGTTCGGAGCGCGGCCGAGCGCGGATCTTTCGGCAATGAGCACCCCGAACCCGCTTCCCGCGAAGCCGGTCCGGTCGGTGCCTTCCGACGGTTGAATTGTCATTCGCTGTCAGGGCAAGCGAGTGCCCACTCCCAAGAATCAGCGCCGAATCATGCCTACCACCAACTTACCGGATTGTGGCGACCCCACTTTTTTCATTTCGGGACACTCCGTTTCGGACAAGGCAACAACCCGCATATTTTCAAGGCTGTCCGACGGTCGCCTTGAACGCTACGTTTCCAGAAGGGAAACCCGCGCCACAATTTCACCGCGGTGTGTTCATACTTGGCGCTGAATCCGTCATTATCCTGCCTTCATTCGAAGAGACCTTTCAACCTCCCCGCTCCAGGCTGCCCCATTGATGACCAGTGACACCCCCGAAGCCCGAAAGGGCGGCCGCTCCGTTCTGGGCGACGGCGCGATCACGGTCGCGGAGCGGGTGATCTCGCAGGCGGCGCAATTCGCGATCTTCATCGTGGCCGCCCGTGTGCTGGGCCCGGCGGAGTTCGGGCTGTTCGCGCTGGTCTCGGCCTGCGCCATCCTGCTCTTCCGGGTGGCGGAGTTCGGCTGGGCGCCCTTCATCATGGCATGGTCCGGCGATGCGCGGGTGCCGCGGCAGGTGCTGTTCATCGCCATCGTCTGCGGCGCCGTGATTTCCATGCTGGGGATCCTCGCCGCGCGCGCGGGCGGCAGCTTCGGGCTTGCGCCCCAGACGGTGCGGCTGACGGAGTTCTTCGCGCTCTGGATCATGCTGGCGACCGTCTCCTCCGCGCAGAAGGGGATCCTGATCTGGCAGCACAAGATGAAGGCCTCCGCGCTCTGCGAGATCAGCGGAGAGCTTGTCGGACTCGCCGTGGCGGTCGGCGCGCTGCTGCAGGGCCACGGGGTGCTGTCTCTGGCTTACGGGCGGCTGGCCTACCAGACGACGCATCTGGTGCTGAGCTTCGCCAACACGCGGCTCGCGCCGCTGGCGGGTCTGCGCGGCACGGTCCTGCGGGAGCTCTGGACCTTCTCGGCGCAGATCTTCGCCAGCCGGATGTTCATCCACGTCCGCCTCTACCTTGCCACATTCATCGTGGGCGGGTTCCTGGGCACCACGGCGGTCGGATATTTCCGCGCCGCGGACCGGCTGGTCAGCGCGGTGGCCGAGGTCATCGCCGTGCCGGGGCAGCTTCTGGCCTGGACGCGGCTGCGCAAGGCGCGCGACGGCGGCGAGGCTGCGGGGCAGGCCGGGCGGCTGAACGACGCGGTGCGCAACTTCCTCGTCATGCTGTTCGCGATCAGCGCACCGATCTTCATCTGGCTCATCTGCATGAGCGAAGAGCTGATCCACGGGCTGCTCAGGGCTGAATGGCAGGCGGCGGCACCGCTGGTGGCGATCCTCGCGATCAGCCGGATGCTCTTCGTCTTCGGCATCCTGACCGAGCCGCTGATGTCGGTGGCGGGCCACGCCCGCGCCCTGCCGCTCTTTGCCGGGCTGGTCTTCGTCCTGTCCACCGTGCTCACCTTCGCGGCGGTGCATTTCGGGCTCTACGCTCTTGCGTGGTCGCAGGTGGTGATCGCCGCGCTGGTGCTGCTGGCGACGATGTGGCTCTTCCGGCGCTACGGCGGCCTGTCGTGGCGCGCGGTGCTGGCGGATCTGCGCGGCTGCCTGCTGCCGATGGCGCTCGGCACCGGAGTGCTGCTGGCACTCGACCGGGCGACGGCCGGCATGGGGCTGCCCGACCTGGTCGAGGCGATCGGCTTCGGGTTCGCCGCCCTCGCCACCTATCTTCTGGCGCTGTCGCGGCTCGACCGGCGGCTCTGGGCCACGATGTCCTCCGGCTTCCGCAAAAGGGTGACCCCATGACCGACGCGATGCATGCCTCAAACCGCGGCGCCCTCATGCGGATGCCGCGCAGGCTGGCCCGCACGTTGCTTCAGGGCGTCGGCGCGGCGGGCGCACGGGCCCGGTCGATGACACCGCGCCCGCCCCGCTTTTCCGGCGCCCATGCCAGCCGGGCGGCCGCAATGGCCGCGATTCCGCAGGCGCTAAAGGGCGGCTACGACGACGAAAGCCTCGCCGACGTCTCATTCCCGCAGATGTGCCAGCGGACTGTATACGATTACCCGCTGATCTACTGGCTCAGCCGCCTTTTGCCCGAGGTCCGTTCGGTCGTGGACGCGGGCGGGCACCTGGGCACCAAGTACATCGCGTTTTCCGAAGTGCTGGACCTGTCGCCGCTCGACTGGACGGTGCAGGACCTGCCCGGGATCGTCGCCGCCGCCCGCAAGCGGCAGGCGGCCGGGGGCCTGCCCTCCACGCTGAGCTTCGTGTCGGCGCCGGGGGATCTGCCCGCTGTCGACCTCCTGCTCGCTTCGGGCCTCTTGCAATATCTAGACCGGCCGCTCGCGGCGCTGGTGGCGGACCTGCCCGCGCCGCCGAAGTACATCCTGCTCAACAAGGTCGCGCTGCGCGACGGCCCTGCCGTCTTCACGGTGGAGCGGATCGGGCATGGCCGGGTGCCCTACCAGATCCGCAGCCGCGCCGACTGGAACGCGGAACTGGACGCGCTCGGCTACGACCAGCGAGACACGTGGGAGATAGGCGAATTGTCGCACGAGATCCCGACCCACCCATGGCTTGGCCGGAGCGAAAGCCGGGGCTACCTGCTGGTCCGGCGCGGCTGAATGCGAGGCGCGCCGATGCTCTGCGGCCACACCCGGGACTCCGCCTGCAAAACGCCCTCGATTCTTCCCAATCTGAGCCGATTTCGCGGCGAGTGTCCCGCCGACGCACCAATTCGGGGGCACTCCGCAGTTTGTCGTCGCAGGCCCGACAATCCGACCGTCTCACCGGCGGCGGCGGGCGATGTAATTGTGTCAGGTTTTCTGGTTAACATTCATGGGGATAACCGCGGTTTTCCCTTGTTTTCGCCGGTTTTCGCGCATTCGTGGGGACCTAATCCTTTTGACAGGCAGCGGGGGAGTCGTTTCTCCTTGAGAACAAGTCGCGCAATCCCCAACCCGCCGGGACGCAGGACGTGGAACGCCCCGCCTCAGGCCGCCGCGCGGACACATTTAGGTCATGCAATTCTGCGCTGCGCCGTCCCCGGCGCGACGGCGCAATCCTTGGAGCTACGGGCATCGTGAGCACGGACGAGACGTCACAAGCCGGCCTGCCCCCGCACGGGGTCTACGACGCCTTCGCCGGAGTCGCCGCGCGCCTGCCGGACGCGCCCGCCCTGCTGGGTGACGACCTCCGGCTGAGCTATGGCGATCTGGCCGCGCGGGCGACACGCCTTGCCGCCGCCTTGCGCACGGCGGGCGTGGGCCGCGGCGATCACGTCGCGCTCTACGCGGGTCGCGGGGCCGAGGCGGTGACGGCGATGCTCGCCTGCCTGCGGCTCGGTGCAGTCTATGCGCCGATGGATCCGGATTTCGCGCCCGAACAACTGGGGTTCATCGCTGCCGACCTCCCGCTCGCCGCCGCGCTCTGCCCGTCCGCCATGGCGGACGCCTGCCGCGCGCTGATCGGCGAGGCCGCGCCAGTGCTGGTGATCGGCGAAGCGGAAGGGGCGCCCGAAGGCGGCTGGCCCGAGGTCGGCCCCGAGGACGCGGCATGCGTGCTCTACACCTCCGGCACCACGGGCAGGCCCAAGGGAGTCGTGCTGCCACACCGGGCCATCACCGCGATGGCGCTCTGCCAGCCCGCGCTTGCCATGTCGCCTGCGGACGTCTGCCTGCACGCGGCGACCATCGCCTGCGATGGCGCGCTACACGAAATCTTCCTGCCGCTCCTCTCCGGCGCGGCGATCGCCATAGTGGAAACCACCACCGCCTCGCTCGACGCCGTGGCCGGGGTGCTGGCCCGCCACGGGGTCACGGTCGCGCCGTGGTACGCGGGGCTGCATCACCTGATGATCGAGCACCGGATCGAGGCCTTCGCCACCGTCCGCCTCAGCATCTCGGGCGGCGACGTGATGTCGGCCCCGCTGGCGGCGCGGCTGCTGGAGGCCTGGCCCGGCCTGACCCTGCTGAACGCCTACGGCCCCACCGAGACCTGCGTGCAGAGCCTGATCCGCGAGGTGACGCTGGACGACGCCCGCTCGGGCGCGATCCCGCTGGGCGTGGCGCTGCCGCTGGAAGAGGCGCTGCTGCTGGACGACGACCTGCGCCCGGTGGCCGAAGGCGAGACGGGCCAGCTGGCAATCGCCGGGGCCAAGGTCGCGCTCGGCTATCACGGGCGGCCCGAGCGGACGGCGCAAAGCTTCGTGCCGGACCCGCGCGAGGGCCGCGACGGGCTGATCTACCTGACCGGCGATCTCGCCCGCCGCTGCGCCGACGGGGTCCATGAATTCGCGGGCCGCGCCGACCGGCAGGTGAAGCTCGCCGGACGGCGGGTCGAGATCGACGGCGTGGAGCATGTCCTGCGTGGGTTGCCCGGCGTCGCGGACGCGGTGGTGGAGCTGGTCAAAACCCCCGCCGCCCGGCTCGCAGCCTTCGTCATACCCGAGGCCGCGCCCGCCGATCCCGCCCGCTTCGTCGCAGCGCTGAAGGAAGCCGCCGCCGCCGACCTCTCGCGCGAGGTGATCCCGCGCGAGGTGCATCTGCTTGATGCCTTTCCGCTGACCCCGGCGGGAAAGGTGGACCGCAAGGCCCTGCGCACCCGGCTGGACACTGCCGCGCCCGTGGCGCCCGCCGCCCGCCCCGCCGACGCGCTGCGCGCCATCTCCGGGGTCTGGCAGGCGGTGTTGGGCTGCGCCGCGCCGCGCGCCAGCGACACGTTCTTCGACCTTGGCGGCACCTCGCTGCAACTGATCGAGGCGCACGCACGGATCGAAAGCGCGCTCTCCCGCCGCTTCGACATCGCGCTGATGTTCGAGACGCCGCGCCTCGGCGATCTCGCCGCCCGTCTCTCCGCCATCGACCCGGCACCTGACACGGCCGAAGCCGCCGCGCCGGAGGCGGACGACGGCGCCGTCGCCATCATCGGGCTCGCCGCGCGGCTGCCCGGGGTCGAGACGCTGGAGGACTTCTGGCAGGTCCTGCGCGCCGGGCGCAGCACCATCGCCCGCTTCGATCCGGCCGAGGCGGAGGACATCTTCGACCACGCGACCCGCACGCTTTCCACCTACGTGCCCGCCCGCTCGATCCTCTCGGAGCCCGAGATGTTCGACGCGAAGTTCTTCGACATGCGCCCGCGCGAGGCCGCCGAGACCGATCCGCAGGGCCGTATCTTCCTCGAGGTCTGCCAGCAGGCGCTGGACGATGCGGGCGTCGATCCGGCGCGCGCCGGGGGCCCGGTCGGGCTCTATGCCGGGGCGTCGATGTCGACCTACCTGCTGGAGAACCTGCTGGCCGACCGCGCCGCGCAGCGCAGGTTCACCACCGGCTTCCAGCTCGACTACACGCTGCTTGGCGGCAACGATTCCGACGGGATCGCCACGCGGGTCGCCTACAAGCTGGGGCTGACCGGCCCGGCGATGTCGGTGAACACGGCCTGTTCCACCTCGCTCGTCACCGTGGCGCAGGCGGTGCAGGCGCTGCGGGCAGGGATGTCGCGGGTGGTGCTGGCGGGGGGAGTGTCCGTCACCTTCCCGCAGAAGCGCGGCTATCTCTATCAGGAGGGGGGCATGGCCTCCCCCGACGGGCTCTGCCGTCCGTTCGATGCCGCGGCCGGGGGGACCGTCTTCGGCCACGGCGCGGGTGTCGTGGTGCTGAAGCGGCTGAAGGACGCGCTGGCCGATGGCGACCGTATCCGGGCGGTGATCCGGGGCGTCGGGCTGAACAACGACGGCGCGGCCAAGATGTCCTACACCGCGCCCTCCGTCGCCGGTCAGGCCGAGGCGATCCGCATGGCGCATCGCGACGCGGGCATCGACGCGGCGCAGATCGGCTACATGGAGTGCCACGGCACCGCCACGCCGCTGGGCGACCCGGTGGAAATCGCGGGGCTGAAATCGGCCTTCGCCACGGCGGAGGGGCGCTGCGCCCTCGGCTCGGTCAAGGGCAACATCGGGCATCTGGACGCGGCCGCCGGGGTGACGAGCGTCATCAAGACGGTGCTGATGCTGGAACGGCGCGAGATCCCGCCCGTGGCGCATTTCCGCGCGCTGAACCCGCGCATCGACCTCGACGGCTCCGCCTTCTACGTGCCGCAGGGCGCGGGGGCGTGGGAGAGCGACGGGCCGCGCCTTGCCGGTATTTCCTCCTTCGGGGTGGGCGGGACCAACGCGCATGTGGTGATCGGCGAGGCCCCGGTGGCCGAGGCTGAGGCCGCGCCGGAGGGCATCGCCCTGCTGCCGATCTCCGCCCGTGCGCCCGAGGCGCTGGAGCAGATGGCGCAGGAGCTTGCCGACCATCTGGAGGCCACCGACCCGCCCCTCGCCGACGTGGCCTTCACCTTGCAGGAGGGGCGCCGGACGCACGAATACCGCCTCGGCCTCGCCGCCTCGGACCGGGCCGATGCCATCGCGCAACTGCGGGCCGCCAAGGCGCCCAAGGCCCCCGCCGGTGCTGCGCCGGAGGTGGTCTTCCTTTTCCCCGGGCAGGGATCGCAATATCCCGGCATGGGTGCCGGCCTCTACGAGGCCGCGCCGGACTATGCCCGCTGGATCGACCGGGGCACCGAGATCCTGACGCCGATCCTCGGCCGCGACATCCGCCGCCTGATCCTCGGGCAGGACCTGTCGCAGGAGGAGGCCGCGCAGGCGCTGCGCGAAACGTGGATCACCCAGCCCGCGCTGTTCCTGACCGAATACGCCACCGCGAAGCTGTGGCAGGCGCGGGGGATCGAGCCCGCCGCGATGATCGGTCATTCGGTCGGCGAATTCGCCGCCGCCGCGCTGGCGGGCGTCATGTCCTTCGAGGATGCGTTGACCCTGATCGCGAAACGCGGGCGGCTGATGATGGACCAGCCCGGCGGCGCGATGCTGTCGGTGCGGGCGCCGCTGGACGATCTTCTGCCGCATCTGGACGACACCACCGATCTCGCCGCGAAGAACGCGCCGAAGCTGCAGGTCGTCGCCGGACCCTTCGCGGCGATCGATGCGCTGGCCGCGCGGCTCGACGCCGCCGGAATCGCGAACCAGCGGCTGCACACCTCGCACGCCTTCCATTCCCGGATGATGAACCCGGTCACGGAAGCGCTGCACGCGGCCGCGCAGGCGATCACGCTGAACGCGCCCGCCACACCCATCGTCTCTGCCGTTACCGGCAGCACGCTTTCGGACGCAGAGGCCACGGATCCCGCCTACTGGGCGGGCCAGGCCCGCGCCTGCGTCGATTTCCAGGCCGCCCTCGTGGCGGTCGCCGAGACAAGGTCTCCGGTATTCGTCGAGGTCGGCCCTGGCCGCACCCTTTCGGCCTTTGCCGCGCAGACCTTGAGTCGCGGCAGTCATCTTGGTGTAATTCAATCGCTGCCGGATCATGCCAGATCGGTTCCCGATATGAATGCGATGGCTGCCGCGGCGACCTCTCTCTGGGCCGGCGGCATTCCCGTCGACTGGTCCCGGCAGGGGCCGCGCGGGCGCCGCAAGGTGCCGCTCCCCGCCTATCCGTTCCAGCGGCAGCGCCACTGGATCGACCCGCCGGAGGCCGGGGCCGCGCCCGCCGCCGCCGTTCCGCCGACCCCACTGTCCCAACCCGTTTCCACCCATGAGGTGCCCGCCATGATCGCCACCCCCGTTGCCGCGGACCGCCGTCCCCGCCTCGTCTCGGAACTCGCAGACCTGCTCGCCGAGATGTCGGGTGAGGAGATCGCGGCCTCCGACGCCGGGACCTCGTTCCTCGAATTCGGTTTCGATTCGCTCTTCATGGGGCAGGTGAGCCAGGCGCTGTCGCGGCAGTACGGGGTGGATATCGGCTTCCGGCGGCTGCTGTCGGACCTCGCCACGCTGGACGACCTCGCCGCCCATCTCGACGCCCAGATGCCAGCTGAGGCCGCGCCGGAGCCGGTCGCCGCCGCGCCTGCCACCGCCGCGACTCCAGCCGCGCCCGCCCAGCCGGTCGCGCCCGTGGCGATGCCGCAGGCCGCCCCGGTCGGCGCCGGGGTGGAGGGGCTGCTCCAGGCGCAGCTTCAGACCATGCAGGCGGTCTTCGCGCAGCAGCTTCAAGCCCTTGGCAGCGGCGCCGCGCCGCAGGCGGCCGCCCCGGTCGCACAGCCCGCGCCCGCCCCACAGCCCGCGCCCGCCGCCGCTCCGGCGGCCAGCGCCGCGCCGGCACCCAAGGCCGCGAATGACGACGAGGCCGACGCCCAGCCAAAGGGCTTCAAGGTCGGCCGCGGCCCGAACGTGCAGGGCGGCACGATGACCGCCGAACAGACCGCCTTCGCACGCGACCTCGCCGCGCGCTACGCAGCGAAACATGCGAAATCCAAGGCCCACACGGCGCAGTACCGCGACGTCCACGCCGACCCCCGCACCGCCGCCGGCTTCCGGGCCGAGTGGAAGGAGCTGGTGTTCCCCATCGTCGCCGACCGCTCCAAGGGCGCGTGGATCCACGACCTCGACGGAAACGATTTCGTCGACCTGGTGAACGGCTTCGGCCAGACCGCCTTCGGCCATTCCCCCGATTTCGTGGTCGAGGCGGTGGCGAAGCAGATGGAAAAGGGCTTTCCCATCGGACCCCAGGCCGACCTCGCCGGTCCCGTGGCCGAGAAGTTCGCCAAGTGGGTGGGCCATGAGCGGGTCACCTTCTGCAACACCGGATCCGAGGCCGTCATGGCCGCGATGCGCGTCGCCCGGACGGTGACGGGCCGCGACCTCGTCGTGGTCTTCGACCGCGACTACCACGGCCAGTTCGACGAGGTGCTGGTGAAGGGCCGCTCAAAGCCGGGCGATCCCCGCCCGCTGCCGATCGCGCCGGGGATCCCGCGCTCCGGCATCGCCAACATGATCGTGCTGCCCTACGGCGCCGAGACCGCGACGAGTTGGCTCCGCGAGAACATCAACGACGTCGCTGCCGTGATCGTGGAGCCGGTGCAGAGCCGCCATCCCGAACACCGCCCCGAGGCCTTCGTCCGCGAGCTGCGCGAGATCACCAAAGCGCATGGCGCCGCCCTGGTCATCGACGAGGTCGTCACCGGCTTCCGCACCTCGAAACGCGGGATGCAGGGCGTCTGGGGCATCCAGGGCGACATGGCGACCTACGGCAAGGTCGTGGGCGGCGGGATGCCGATCGGCGTGCTGGCCGGGGACGCCCGCTTCATGGACGCGCTGGATGGCGGGACCTGGGCCTATGGCGACGAGAGCCGCCCCGAGAAGGTGCCGACCTTCTTCGCCGGGACCTTCGTGCGCCACCCGCTGGTTCTGGCTGCCGTCGACGCGTCGCTGGACTACATGGAACGTGAGGGCGACAAGCTCTGGACCGAGGCCGCCGCGCGCTGCGAGGCGCTGGCGGGCAAGCTGAAACACGCGATGACCTCGCGCGGGCTGCCCGACCTGATCGAGCAATATTCTAGCTGGTTCGTCATCAACACGACCGAGGCCGACCCCCGCGCCACGCTCCTCTACCCGCTGATGCGGATGGAGGGGGTGCATGTGATGGACGGCTTCTGCGGCTTCCTCACCACCGAACACGGCGAGGCCGAATGCGCCCGCGTGCTGGCGGCCTTCGAGACAGCGCTGGACGCGCTGCTCTCGGTCGGCATCCTTGCCGATCTGCGGTCGAAGGACGCCCCGGCGCTGCCCGCGCCCGCGCCGCTGGCCCCGGCGAAGGCGGTGCCGCTGACCGAAAGCCAGCGCGAGATCTGGATGAGCCACCAGATGGGCGGCGCGGCGGCGGCGGCCTTCAACGAATGCGGCTCTCTGGCGCTGGAAGGGGAGTTGGACGCCGACGCGTTGCAGGCCGCCTGGGACGGGCTGATCGCCCGGCACGACGCGCTGCGCCTGCGCTTCGCCCGCGACGGGTCCAGCTTCGACGTGACGGAGTCCGCGCCGCTGGAACTCGCCCGACTCGACCTGAGCGGAGAGGCCGATCCGCAGGCCGCGCTCGACGCGCTGATCGCGGAGGAGGGCGAGATTCCCTTCGACATCACCGCCGAACCGCCCCTGCGCGGCACGCTGGTCCGCCTTGGCGAGACCTCCAACGTCCTCGTCATGACGATGCACCACATCGTCGCCGACGGCTGGTCCTTCGGCGTCATGCTCGACGACCTCGCCGCGCTCTACGCCGCGCGGGTCGAGGGGCGGCAGGCGGACCTTCCGCCCGCGCCGTCCTTCGCCGCCCATGCCCGGACCGCCGCCGCGAAGGTGCCGAACGGGGCGGTGATGGACTTCTGGAAGGGGATGTACGAGACGATCCCGGCGCTGCCCGACATGCCCGTCGACCGCCCGCGCCCCGAACGGAAAAGCTATGCCGGCGGCACCGTCTTCCACCAGCTGTCGCCCGAGGCGCTGAAGGCGGCGAAGCGAATGGGCGGCAAGCACGGCTGCACCCTGTTCGCCACCACCTTCACCGCCATGCAGGTCCTGATCTCGCGCCTCTCCGGCGCCCGCGACATCGTGCTGGGCGTGCCGACGGCGGAACAGCAGACCTTGCCGAACCCCGACCTCGTTGGACATTGCGTGAACTTCCTGCCTGTGCGCGCGCCGATGGAGGAGGGCGCCTCGGTCGCCTCGCACATGCAGGCGGTGCGGGACCGGATGATGGCCGCCTTCGACCACCAGGACACCACCTTCGGCGCCATTGTGCGCGAATTGAACGTGCCCCGCCGGCTGGACCGCCTGCCGCTGACCGAGATCGAGTTCAACCTCGAGAAGGACAGCGCCATGGCGGCGATGCCGGGGCTGACGGTCGGCTTCCGCCCGAACGCCAAGCGGGCGGTGAACTTCGACCTCTTCTTCAACCTCGCCGAAACGGCCGAGGGGCTGCGGATCGACGCGCATTACAACGCCGACCTCTTCGACGAGGCGACGGTGCGCGGCTGGACCCGTGCCTACGAGACGGTGCTCTCCGAGATGGTCGCCGACCCGGAACAGCCGGTCGACAGCGTGCCGATGGTGGCCGAGGACGACCGCCTGACGATCGGGGCCAAGGTCAATGCGACCGCCCGGGCCTATGACCGCCACGCGACCCTCACCGATCTGTTCGACCGCGCCGTCGCCGCCCATGCCGACGCGGTAGCCGTGGAGGATGCCTCGGGAACGCTAACCTACGCCGCGCTCGCCGCCCAAAGCGACGCGCTGGCCGCGCTGATCCAGTCCCGGGTGCCGGGCAAAGGCGCGCGGATCGCACTCTGCCTGCCGCGGGGGGCGGAGATGCTGGCGGGGCTGATCGCGGTGATGAAGGCGGGGCATACCTACGTGCCGCTCGACCCGCGCCAGCCCGCGGCCCGCCTTGCCTCGATCTGCGAGACGGCCGAGGTCGCGGCGATCCTCACCGATAGCGCCGGGACCGCAGGCTTCGCCGACGGCTCCGGCCTGCCGCTGATCCTGACCGGGGAAGCGCCCGAGGGGGCCACGCCCGAAGCGGTTCAGGTTTCGCCCGAACAGGCGGCCTACGTGATCTTCACCTCGGGCTCCACCGGCACGCCCAAGGGGGTCGCGGTGCCGCACCGGGCGGTGGTGAACTTCCTGACCTCGATGGCCGCCGAACCGGGGCTTTCCGCCTCCGACACCCTGCTCGCCGTCACCACGGTCATGTTCGACATTGCGGTGCTTGAGCTGTTCCTGCCGCTGACGCAGGGCGCCCGCGTGGTGATCGCCACGACCGAGGACGTCATCGACGGCTTCCGGCTGGTCGAGCGGCTGAAGCGGGGCGACGTGACCGTGATGCAGGCCACGCCGACCCTCTGGGATATGGTGCTGACCGCCGGGTTCACGCCGGCGAGGGGCTTCCGGATGCTCTGCGGCGGGGAGCCTCTGCCCGCCGACCTCGCGCAACGCCTGACGGCCGAGGGTGCGGAGCTCTGGAACATGTACGGCCCGACAGAGACGACGATCTGGTCCGCCGTGAAGCGGGTGGAACCGGGGCAGCCGATCACCATCGGCCACCCGATCGCCAACACGGAACTCCACATCCTCGACGCCGCTGGCCGCATCGCGCCGCTCGGCGCGACGGGGGAGCTGAACATCGGTGGCGACGGGCTCGCGCTCGGGTACTACAACCGCGACGACCTGACGGCGAAGGCGTTCCGCAGCGTCTCGTTCGGAGGTGCGCCGCGCAAGCTTTATGCGACCGGGGACCTCGCCCGCCGCCGCGAGGATGGCGAGATCGAGGTGCTGGGCCGGATCGACACGCAGGTGAAGCTGCGCGGCTTCCGGATCGAGCTGGGCGAGATCGAGACGCGCCTGCGTGCCATCCCGGGCGTCGCCAAGGCCGCCGTGGACCTGCGCGCCCGGGGGACCGGGGACAGGCAGCTGGTCGGCTATGTCGTGCCGCAGGACGGACAGGACCCGCAGCCGCAGGCGCTGGCCGAGGCGCTGGCGCAGGACCTGCCGGATTACATGATCCCGCGCGCCTGGGTCGCGCTTTCCTCCCTGCCGCAGACCGGCAACGGCAAGCTCGACCGCAAGGCGCTGCCGGACCCCGCCGAAAGCGCCAGCGTCACGCCGCTGCACGGGCAGGTCGCGCCGGAGACAGAGACCGAGAAACGGATCGCGGAGATCTGGGGCAAAGTGCTGGGCCATGACGACATCGGGGTGACCGACACGCTCTTCACGCTCGGCGTCGACAGCCTCGCCGTCTTCCGGATCGCCGCGCAGATGCTCGACGCGGGGCTGAACCTCGAGGCGCGGGACATGTTCGCGCATCCGTCGATCCGCCAACTCGCCGCCTTCCACGACAGCCGGGGCGACGAGGCCGCACGGCCTGCGCGCCCGTCGCTCAAGGATTTCCGCCACGGCGCCCGACGCGCCGAACGGAGGCCCGCGGAATGAGCCGGGAGATCGACACGATGCGCGACGCCGCCCCGGAGATCGTCGCCGAGTTTCCGCTGAGCGCCACGCAGACGCGGTGCTGGTTCCTCGACCGGATGCAGCCGGGCAACCCCTCGCTGAACGTGGCGGTCCGGTGGGAACTGCGCGGCCAGGTCCAGACGGCCAACATCGAACGCGCCTTCCAGAACGCGATCGACCGGCACGAGATCCTGCGCACCCGCTTCGTCGAGAAGGACGGCGCGCCGGTGCAGCAGGTGGTGGACGGCGTGCCTTTCAAGCTCGACACCGTGGACATCCGCGCGGTGCCCGAGGCGCAGCAGATGGCCCGCGTCAGCGACATCGCGCACGAGGTGGCCGAGCGGCCCTTCGACCTGGGCCAGCCCGGGCTGATCCGCGCGACGCTGATCCGGCTGGCCGCCGACCGGGCGATCCTGACCTTCGTGGTGCACCAGTCCTGCTTCGACGGCGCCTCGATCCGGGTGCTGGGCTACGAGATCGGCACCGCCGCGCAGGCCTTCGAGGAGGGGCGCATCCCCGACCTGCCCGCCCTGCCGCTGCAATACGGCGATTTCGCACTCTGGCAGCAGGATTACTTCGCCTCCGGCGTGCTGGAGGAGGAGGGCGCCTATTGGGAGGGCCGCCTGAAGGACGCTCCCTATTTCGAGGTGGAGCCCGACCGGCCCCGCCCGCCGGTCAAGGGCACCGCCGTGGCGCAGGTGAACCTGGACCTGCCGGCAGATTTCGGCGACCGCCTCGCCGCCGCTGCGCAGGCCGCCGGGGTCTCGCCCTTCACCTTCGGCTGCGCGCTGTTCTCGGCCAGCCTCGCCCGGGCGACGGGCCGGGACGATGTCCTGTTCGGCACCCAGATCGCGGGGCGGCTGGACAGCGATCTGGACCCGATGATCGGGGTCTTCATCAACAACCTCGTGCTGCGCTTCGCCGCGCCCGAGGGGCGGGCGCTGTCCGACCACCTGGCCGAGGCGAAGCAGGTGGTCGAAGGCGCGCTGACCCACCAGTCGATGCCGTTCAACGCCATCGTGGAACGGCTGAACCCGCGCCGCGACCCGTCGCGGACGCCGCTCATCTCGATCAACTTCAACCTTCAGCAGGTGTTCATGGAGACCCGCACCTACGGGTCCTTCGAACTGCGCTCCTCGCCCAGCCATGCGCCCGGGGCGATCTACGATCTCGACCTCGCGGTGATGGGGCGGCCCTCGGGCTGGCAGATGAACCTGGAATATTCGCTGGCGCTCTTCGAGCGGGAGACGGCGGAGGCCATCCTGGACCTCGTGCGCGGCGCGTTTGAGACGGCGTTCGCGGACCCGTCGCGGCCGCTGTCCGCAATCCCCGTGCCGCCGCTGCTGGCCGAGCGGGGGCAGGACGACCGCCGCCGGATCAGCGCGGCGGAACATGCGCTGGCCGCCCATCCGATGGTCCGCGAGGCGGCGGTGATCCGGACCTCCGAGGCGCTCTACGGCTTCATCGTTCCGCAGGCCACCGGCGCGCTGCCGCTGGAGGCCTTGCCGCAGAAGATCATGGGCGAGGTGACCGGCGAGGCCGTCGTCGACCTTTCCGGCATCAGCGTCGTCGCCGATTTCCCGCGCTCCTCCACCGGGGCGATCAACCGCTCGGTCCTGACCGCGCCCAAGGGGACGGGGCAGGCGAAGGCCGTCCCCGCGCGGCCCGACATACTAGCTGCGATCCAGACCGACTTCGCCGAGGTGCTGGGCGTCGAGGGGATCACCCCCGCCTCGCATTTCTTCGACCTCGGCGGGCATTCCGTGCTGGTCCTGCGCCTGCTGACGAAGCTGCGCGACCGCTGGGGCGTCGGGCTGGACGTGACGCAGGTCTACGAACATTCCACCCCTGTCGACCTCGCCCGGCTGGTCACCGCCCGGCTGGACCGTCAGGCCGAGGCCGCGCCGTCCGAGGATTGGCGCATCATGCGCCTGCGCCGCGAAGGGCAGGGCCTGCCGCTGATCGCCGTGAACAACGCCGCCACCGCGCTGGCGCTCGGCACCGCCGGGAGCGCGCCGCGCGTGGCCTCCTGCGTGCGGGTCTTCGACGGCGACCGGGGCATCGCCCTGGACGACCGCCCGTTCGAGGAGATCGCCGCCGAATATGCCGGGGTGATCCGCAAGGCACAGCCCGAGGGGCCCTATCTGCTCTACGGCAATTGCGTGCACGGCAACCTCGCGCTGGAGGCCGCGCGGGTGCTGAAACGCGACGGGGCCGAGATCGCGGGCGTCGTGATGAAGGATGTCTGGGAGCCGGGCTACACCAACGCCCTGCCGCAGAACCCGAAGCTGAACCGGCAGGAGAAGATCCACGCCCTGCGGTCCCGCCTTCGCGCGGTGCGGGCGGGGGAGATGACGTTTTCCGCCCTGCTGGGGATGTACTCGATCACCCGGAAACTCGGCATCCTGCAACTCGGCACGAAGCTGGGGCTCATCGAACGGGTGAAGCGGAGCGATCTGGAAGAGGATCAGGAACGCTTCATCTCCCACGTCTCCCGCAAGCGCGACGCCTACCGGCCCGCGCCGGTGGACTTCCCGGTGCTGCACGTCGTCACCGGCATCACCCCCTCGGGCGGCGGCTTCAGCCCCTCCATCGGGTGGGAGAACGTGGTGGCCGCCGACAAGCTCAAGACGGTGCATCTGCCCAAGGTGCTGGTGCTGCGCGACAAGCGGGTCGGGGTCGAGGACATGGCGCTGGAGATGGAGCGGTTTCTGGACGAGGCTCAGACCGAGGCGTGAAGGGAGAGGTCGTCAGGGGCCTCCCGGAGGGCGATCCGAAGCGCCTCGCCGCCGGTCTCCATCGCCAGCGCGCCAGTCATGCCCGGCCCGAGGTCGAGATGCGCCAGCCGCCAGCCCGCCGCCGCCCCGTGCTCGGGGTCGAGGCGGGTCATGCGCGGCGGCTCCCCGGGCCCGAGGGTCACGTCGAACCGGTCGAGCGGGATCGAGAGGCCATCGCCCATGGCCTTCACCACCGCCTCCTTTCGGGTCCAGCAGCGGAAGAATCCATCGGTCCAGCCGGACGCGGGCAGGGCGGAGAGCGCCGCGTATTCGGCGGGGGAGAAGAAGCGCTCCGCCACGCCCTCCTCGATCTCGCGATGCGCCTCTATGTCGACGCCGAGCACACGGTCGGAGATCGCGAGGCAGGCGAGGCCGCCGGAGTGGCTCAGGTTGAACTCCGGCCCGCCGGGCAGGGCGGGCTTGCCGTGGTCGCCGTAGGTGAAGCGCAGCGCCTCCGGGGCCTCCCCGGTGTGGGCGCCGAGGATCTCGCGCAGGCGGCCCCGGCCGATACGATAGGCGATGCGGTCCCGCTCGAAGACGAAGCGCGCCGCGCGGGCGGCTTCGTCCGGCGACAGGTGGGGGGCGAGCGCGTCGGCCTCGGCCGCGCAGGTCAGGCGCCAGAAATACAGGGCAATGGTGACGGGCACGGGGCCTCCTGTCCGGGTCGGGGGAAGACTACCCCGGCCCCGCGCCCGGGGTCGAGAGGGGGCGCGCCATGCGGGTTCTGATCGTGGCGCTTGTGGTTCTGGCGGTGCTCGCGGCGCTCGGGCTCTGGCAGCGCGACCGGATCGAGGGGGTCCTCCGCGCCCAGAAGGCGGATTGGGAGCACGGCCGCGCCGTCGCGGCCATGGGGGCCGAACGGCTGGACACGGCGATGGTGCCGATGCCCGACGGTGTGCGGCTGGCGACGGATGTCTACCTGCCGGAGGGGGCGGAGGGGCCGCTGCCCGCGATCCTGATGCGGCTGCCCTACGGCAAGACCCGCTTCGGAGAGGTGCGCAAGTGGATGCGGACCTTCGTGCCGGAGGGCTATGCCGTGGTCGTGCAGGACATGCGCGGGCGCTACGACAGCGAAGGGGTCTGGGCGCCCTACCCGGACGAGGCGGGCGACGGGGCGGCGACGCTCGACTGGATCGCCGGGCAGGACTGGTCGGACGGGAAGGTCGGGACCATCGGCTGCTCGGCGCTCGGGGAAACCCAGCTGATGCTG
>Ga0310345_10001312_pt1 | contig 28240 bp, 22 predicted proteins | sample HC15DNA20500_MG_FD_204667 | JGI IMG/M metagenome (GOLD analysis project Ga0310345, IMG submission 204667) | Marine microbial communities from station ALOHA, North Pacific Subtropical Gyre - HC15-DNA-20-500_MG | ecosystem: Environmental > Aquatic > Marine > Oceanic | place: Pacific Ocean: North... | reverse complement strand
GCCTCAAACCAGCCGTCTCGAGTCTTTCGTTGTGGCAGGTAACGCAGTAACGATCAATCAACCGACGTTGGTTCAATGCCGATGCCGACACCTCAGTTGAGGTGGATAATTGAGAACTCACCACCCGCGGAGCCGTTTGCTGTGCAGAAATTTCTGTGTGTAAACACATGGAGACGATTAATGGCAACCCAATAGTGACCACTCTGATACTCGGGAAGGCCTTAAGCGTCATGTGTCTAATACGCAGCACTGAAGTAATTACCTTGCAGAAGATCTATTAAACTTTAAGCAGATGTAGCGTATTGTCAAAGGTCTTGCAAGTCAATAACTCTATTCTAATTAATCCCATGTTTTTAATGAGTTACGGTCTTTTTATTAACGACTCGTTCCGTAACGTTTGGTGTTAAGACAACGGTCTGCGGTTCAACTGTGTCAGACAGCAAAAAGGTCTCCGCCGTATTAGGCGCACCTCCATGCTTCGGCAGGAACAATCTCACCTATGATCGAACCCGAACAGACATACGGGCTAGTACAACTTTCTCCGGTTTGTTCAATCCTACTGGTTCGCTGTGGTGGGGATGGGAGTGGCCGGGATATCTCGAAGACGCTCCTGCACAATCCCGGAAAGACCAAGCCTGGTATCAGCACCCAGCTGCCTTAAGAGTTCCGCCGTCTTAGGCCATCTCTGGAATGCGAACGACTGTTTAGAACCTTCAGCAAGACGGAACGGTGTGCGTCCGCGGAAGTCGCGCGCGTTGATATCAGCGTCGTGATCCACGAGGATCTGTACGACCTCGTTCAACCCTCGGTACGCCGCACCATGCAAGGCCGTAAAATCGGCCTCGTTAGCCGCGTTAACATCAGCACCAGCCGTAAGTAGAACCTTAACCGCCTCCTCTGCACTTGGCGCACGCTCGGCCCGTCCAGGTGCTGTTGGGATATGAGTCGCCCGACCAAGCCCAGCGGCCATCATGAGCGGTGTCGTCCCATCATCGGTCGTTAGATTTAGATCGGCACCGGCTTTCAGCAGCAGCTGAATGATCTCTGCGCTACTCTCGTGTTGATTCGTGCCAAAACTCTTCATGCCTAGAGCGCGACTGGTATCGCCGTTTGCCCCAAATGCCGCCACCCACAGCGGTGTGGCCCCTCGCAGATCCCCAGTGCCACACGCGAAGGTCTCAAATGCGCCTTTCTTCGGATAGCCGATGTAACTCATGACCATTGCTGACGAAGCGATCCGGGCGTTCGGGTCTGCGCCGTGCTTGAGCAGAGCCTGGACCAGCTGGAGCCGACGTCTGGGGCTGAGCCGCCCCCCACGGGACCGGCCATGCCGGCGGTTCCAATCACCCAACCAGGCACCAACATTGCCGACCGCCGCATGGAGTGCGCTCACTCCTCCCAACGAGCCATCCGGGTCCGCACCCTCACTAAGTAGAAACAAGGCAAACTGGTCATGGCCGCTGATAATCGCTAGAGGTAGTGAATGCGTGCCATCCGCGCCAGTTTCATTCACATCGACTCCAGCCGCGAGCAGTATCTCGACCACGTCGATACCCTTGTTGCGCACTGCAAACAGCAACGGGGTGAGGCCCTTCGTCGTGGACGCGTGCGAATTAGCACCGTTGTCCAAGAGCACCCGAACGATATCTGAATGCGATTCGGCCACGGCCCACATAAGTGCGGTACTACGCGTCTTAGCCGTCGCCGCGTTGACATCCGCGCCTGCGTCGAGGAGCGCCTCTACCACAGCCACATTCCCTGTCCGGGCTGCGGTCATTAATGGTGTAAGACCACTGGTTCTGGAAGAGTTCACATTAGCCCCGGCCCTTACCAGTTTCTCGACCATCGCGATACTTGCATTTTCGGCAGCTCGTTCGAGCGGAGTCACGCCGTAATCATCGGCGGCGTTCACGTTAGCCCCCGCGCGCAATAACAGATCCGACATGGCAAGATCGTCCCAGTGAGAGGCCCAGAGTAGAGCTGTGGCACCATCAGCTCGTGCCGTGTTAACGTCCGCACCCTCGGCAACAAGCACCAGAATCGCATCGTAATTCTGTTCAGCGGCGGCCCCTACCAGCCGCAAATCCGCCTCGGCGACAACTGTAGCGCCAGCAAGGAACACTGCTAAGAGCATGCAGTACCAAACGTGCGTCACGCGATGGGCCACTGTGTATATCTCATAACCCCCATGGGGCAAGCTTTCAAATTATAGACCCAGACCTGGAAAGATCAACTTACTGACCCGGCCAGGCTCCAGTAATTTTGGGCAGTCGCAGGGCGACAAAGTAAGACGTGTGGCAATTCTTTCCTTTTCAGTTCGGTAAACATTTTTCCAAACCGTATTCTCCCGGAACGCCGTCTATCCACTTAGGATAAGTGTCATATTTCAGTTAAAGTGTCGGATCTTGCCTCAGGGCTGTTCAGCGTCTATTCTTGTGATTACCGTGCTTGGAACGAAGGCCCGTCCTAAAATAAGCTCGCGTAGACTACATGAGCCGACGATGCCCTTCCCCCGCATACCCGCACGTGCGTAGCTAATCGGAGATGCCGGATGACCGATAGATTTCTTAAATGGTTATTAACGGTGGTTATGGCTGTGTTACTGGCACCGTTTCCCGCCGGCGCGCAATCTGAAGTCCCATCAATGCCGATGCGTACGGCAGATGGCCAACCTGACATCTCCGGCATCTTTACTTTCCGAACCCTTACACCGTTGCAGCGGCCCAGAACGCTAGAAGGAAAGGAAAGCCTGAGTATTGAAGAGGCCGCGGCGTTCGAAGCATCAGAGCGCACACGTCTGAACCGCGATCTGTTCGATCCGCAAGCAGGCGCACCATCTGCTGGATATCAACCACGAGCAGAGGGCGGCGTCCTCTCCTATAACGAGTTCTGGTACGAGCGAGGTGTCGAACTAACCTCAGACAAGCGGACGTCGCTAATTGTGGACCCGCCCGATGGAAGAATCCCCCCCCTAACAGGTGAAGGGCGCAAGCGAAACCAGGCAAGGCGTGAGCATCGCGAAAAGCACCGGTACGATTCATATGAGGAGCGCAGCCTGTTTGACCGATGCATCATGGGATTCAATTCAGGCCCACCTATGACATCCGGTGCCTACAATAACAATGTGCAGATCTTCCAGGCACCCGGGTACGTAGTGATTCTCAACGAAATGGTACACAACGCCAGAATCATCCCACTGGACGGAAGTCCTCACGGCATCCTTCGGCAGTACGCGGGTGACTCCCGCGGCCGTTGGGAGGACGAGACACTGATAGTTGAGACTACCAACTTCACCGGAGGACAAAGCCGAGGCTCCGGCCCGAACATGCATCTACTCGAACGCTTCACCCGCATCACCCCTGATACCGTCGCGTACGAATTTACGATCACGGATCCAACCGTGTATACACGTCCCTGGACCGCCCTGATGCCCTTGCGTAAAACAGATGGGCCGCTATTTGAGTACGCGTGTCACGAGGGTAACATCGGGCTGGGGGGCATTCTCCGTGGGGCACGTGTCCTGGAAGCGCAGGGTCGCGAACTTCGCCGTTAAGGTAGCATCGTGCCCCCCCCCCCGAACGAGTGTCTCACTACCGCGGTTCAGGCTTGCCTCTTAAGTGTAATTGGCAGAACTGCGAACAGGTTGTCAGAATAATTCGTAAGTAAGAGGAAAGGTGCTCATGCGTACGCCTACCTTTGTTCTTGTAATCATCGTAGCAGCCAGTCTGTTTACCGCTTCCGCATCCCTTCAGGAACAAGCAGTGAACGGCTCAAGCCCATATGCCGCGGTCGAAGGGTGGTTGAAGCCGTTTGCGGGCGAAGGATTCGCTTGGGGAGGCAACTCCGGCGTCTTCCCTGAATCACCCGACCGCATCTTCGTGGTCCAGAGAGGTGAGACGCGGTTGCCCGATCCCGTGCCGCCAGTCTTCGCCGGATTCGCCGGTTCCATCGGGATCAACGCACTCCGCGAGACCGACCGCCGAACCTGGCAGAACTGCATCTTCGTGGTCGACGGTAACGGCAACGTGATCGAAACATGGGACCAGTGGGACCATCTGTTCGAGGGATCGGACGGACCGGGGCCCCATCGGATTCGGATCAGCCCCTATGACCCCGAGCGCCGCGTGTGGGTCGTTCATGAGACCGGCCATCAGATCTTCGTATTCTCGAACGACGGTAGCGAACTACTGATGACGCTCGGAGAAAAAGGCGTGAGCGCGAGTGACGAAACTCACCTGGGCCGGCCCCAAGATGTCGCCTTCTTACCTGACGGGCGAGTTCTGATAGCAGACGGCCTCGACAACTCACGGGTGATAATCCTCGATGCCGAGGGCAACTACCTGACGGAGTTCGGCGAGCCTGGGAATGGACGTGGCGAGTTCAACGGCGTGCACGGAGTGGCCACCGGGCCAGACGGGCGGATCTTTGTGGTCGACCGCGATAACCAACGGGTCCAGGTCTTCAATGAGACGACCCGTGCGGCCGTGTGGTATCACCCGAACATCGCGCCGATCGCTGTCTGGCCCGGTTTCGATCTACCGCTCGATATCATCGTCAGCGGCTACGACGTTTGGGTGTCTGACCTCTCGCCACCCAAGGTGGTCAAGCTGGACCTCAATGGCAATCGACAATACACGTGGTATCTGGACACTGAGGGACCGGCCCGGTTCCTTGAGATGCACTCGTTTGCGGTCGACACCGACGGCAATCTGTACGGCTCTGACAACCAGCTTGGTCGAACCCAGAAGTTCGCCCCGAAAGGAGATGCCAACCCCGCGCTATTGGTCGGCCAGCCGTATGTGGAAGCGCAATAAAGAACCCGCGGTGCTTAGTGCACTTGATCGCTTGACGAAGGAGTAGCTAGCACGCGGGTGATGATCTTGGTCAGCCGCTCAGCATCCGTGTCGAACGGACGGGCAACAACAGCACCGCTTGGAATCTCAACCGCTATCAGAACGCCGCGCTCAACTGGGACCACGATCCAGCTCATCCCGCGTAAGGAGATGATCTGCTCCTCGACTGAGGGGTTCTGGACCTTGGCGAACACTCCCAACGTTAGCCTGAGCACTGCCCGAACGTTGTCGTCTGTCCAAAACGCGGAGTCCGGGCCGTTGAGCTCGACGACATCCTCTCGCCCCCGTAGTAGTACTTCGACGTTAAAAGTCATTGGAGCAGGCAACAGGTATCTCTAGTGTCCTGTCCCAGTCATAGCCTACATGACTCACGGCCAGGGCATCCCGACAACCGGTGTTTGTCCCTGGTCCCACGTGCCAAATGTGCTCCGTTGTCACCCGTTCCTAGGCTGGTACTACGCTCAGAAACATATGCCATAAATCACGGGAACAGGACACTAGGAACCAGAACGTAAAAAACATGATTATCTAAAGCATCGCCAACTGTCTGTCGAGCGCCTCGGGGCTTGTTACCGGCTCCAGGCAGGTGAAATTGCTGCAGACGTACGCGGTCGGGTGCCCATCGAAGAGGCACATCGAGCCGACGAAGCCCAGTCGATCGGCGAGTCGCGCCTGCGCGGCTCCTGGTTCGATAGTGACCCGCACGACGAACGGCAGATACCGCGCCGCCACGCATCGTTCCATGGCACGGGTCTCCTCTGCATCCTGCTCACCCAGGATGACGACTTGCGTGACCTTGGCGTGAAACGCCACCAACGAAACTAGCATCATCGGAACCACACGTGCGGCCTGGCCAAGTCGATGTCCAAATCGTCCCAGTGTCAGCTCTACTTTACTAAGAGCGTCTGCGTCACCCGTCAGATGCGCGAGTGTTAGTAAATTAGAGACGGAAACCGAGCTCGAAGACGGCTCTGCACCGTCGTGGTCCTCCTTGAGACGCAGCAACACGGACGCGTCGCCATCAGTCGTACTGTACCAACCGCCTTCGGTCTCATCCCAAAACAGCTCGTCCTGACGCTTCTGTAGTTCAAGAGCCCACTCAAGCCACTTAATATCGCCCTCAACCTGAAACAGTTCTATAAGACCCCAACCGAGAAACGCGTAGTCCTCGCTGTATCCCTCGATCGAGCACTGCCCATCCCGATATCGACGATACAAAATCTGCCGGTCTGTATCCCAAAGTCGATCGTTAGCGAACGCTGCGGCACGACGCGCCGCAACGAGGAACCGACTAGCTACCGGCTCGTCCAACACATGGGCTGCCCGGGCAAGCGCCGCAATCATCAGCCCGTTCCAAGCAGCGAGCACCTTGTCATCGAGATGCGGTCGCGGTCGCTGCTCACGCGTCTCAAACAAACGCTGGCGGACACTGGACAAGATCTGTGAAACGGCATCGACCGGTTTGCCCGTGGACCTGGCAAGATCGTCGATCTCTTGCCGCAAATAAAGGATATTCTTTCCACGAAACTCCCCCATCGGATCCTGGGGTGCGTTACCATCCGTTTCCACGCCAAACCTGCGCTTAGCAAGTTCGGCGGCAGACCCGAGCAGATCGTCGAACTCTTCGGCGCTCCACAAATAGAAGGCACCTTCAGCTTTCTGTGCGCCAGTTTCGTTCATCTGTTCAGGAGGCACACTGTCTGCGTCCTCTGCGGAAAAGAATCCGCCGTCTGAACTGGTCATGTCACGCAGAACATATTCGAGGGTGTCAGCCGCAACGTCGAGAAAGAATCGGTCACCAGTCGCCTGCCCTGCCTCCAGATAAGCGAGAACGAGCTGAGCCTGGTCATAGAGCATCTTCTCGAAATGCGGCACACGCCACATGGCGTCTACTGAGTACCGATGAAACCCACCACCGATGTGGTCACGCAACCCACCACTCGCCATCGCTCGAAGCGTCTCAACAGCCAGACGTCTAGCACGTGGGTCGGCAGTACGCGCAGATGCCCGTAGCAGGAAAAGCAACTCCGAAGGTCGTGGAAACTTCGGTGCATCACCGAACCCTCCGTGTCTTTCGTCGAATGCCTGTGCGAACCGCTCGACACCCTCGGTAATTGCGTCGACCCCGGGCACTGGTGCGGCCACTCCACCAATCGTTCCTAAGCGCTGGCTGCTCCGAAGACGGGACAAGATTGTATCGGCCGACTCAAGGAGTTCAGCACGGTTGTTTGCCCATCGGCGGGACACTTCCCGGAGAACGTCTACGAAGCCGGGACGGCCCCAACGCGAGTTTGGAGGGAAATAGGTGCCACCGTAAAACGGCTTCAGTTCAGGCGTCAACCACACGCTCATCGGCCATCCCCCAGCACCTATCATCGTCTGCACAAACGTCATGTACACACGGTCGATGTCGGGGCGCTCCTCACGGTCCACCTTGATCGACACGAAGTGTTTGTTTAGCACTGAGGCAATATCCTGATGCTCGAACGACTCGTGTTCCATTACATGGCACCAGTGACACGTCGAGTACCCGACCGACAGGAAGATCGGTTTATCCTCGCTCCTAGCTTTCGCGAACGCCTCTTCGCTCCAAGGGTACCAGTCGACGGGGTTGTTAGCGTGCTGTAGTAGATATGGACTCGCCTCGCTGGATAATCGATTCGGCATCTGTTCGACGTGTGAATTCATTCTATATACCATACCGGTCGGAGTCACAAGCTAGGCACCGGTCTTCAGCCGGTCAGCGATAAACGTGCGGCGGTTGTGATCAAAGAGGAATTCAACGATCAGGAAATTGTCGGGACCTTCGATGCTCTGCGTGTCGCTGGTGCGCCCGTGATCATTGTAGGACCGACTACACATACCGAATTTCACGGCCGGTACGGTCAGGTGGTCTGACCAGTCGGATAGACAAGCACCACCGACTTCGATGTAGTTGTCGTGCTGGGTGGATTTCCGTCAGACCGGATGTCCATGCGTTGCGCAATGTTTGATCTAGTACGCGACACGATCGCCGCCGGAAGTCGGCGGCGGCAATCTGTCACGACCCATAGATCCTCATGTCAGCAAATTCGCTCCACGACCGTATCCTCACCTGTTGTCCATCGATCGCCATCGACGTAAAAAACACCTGGGAGCTGTATATGAACAAGCCCCTCTTCAAGGACAACGACTTGATTACCGCACGCACAATTGACGACGTCCCGGCCTTCAACGAGGCGCTCATTCGTTTCCTGACAAACGTCACGACGACATAACACGAGTAGAGCAGGCTAATATTCTGAGCTGCGAGCTTCGTCAGTCTGTCCAGGCGGGATACGAGCCGAGCGTGCGAAGAGACGGGGCAAACTCGGCCAGGTGCATGAGAGCGCGTGCACAACGGAGTTCATCTCGATTCGCTGCGATGTCAGCATAGAAGAGGTACTCAAATGGCCGATTTGGAATCGGCCGAGACTCGAGCTTTGTAAGGTCGATATCGCGCAGCGCAAACACGCTCAGCGCTTTGAAGAGAGCACCCGCTATGTTGGACACCGTGAACACGATGGTCGTCTTGTTTGGCTTACCAAGCGGAACCGCGTCACGACTGATAATTAGAAACCGCGTAAAATTGTCGGCGAAATCCTGAACGCTAGTCTCAAGTATCTCAAGATCGAAAACCTGAGCCGCCCGTTCAGACGCGATGGCTGCACTGTCGCTCAGCTCTCCTTCCTTAATCATCTTGGCACTACCCGCAGTGTCGTACGTTGCGACAATTTCAACATCCTTCAACGTTTGTAGAAATCGCTCACATTGAGCCAACCCCTGCGGGTGCGAATAAACTCGGCGCACCTGATCTAGCGTGGTCCCCCTACAGACAATCAAGTTGTGTGCGATCGGGTGTTTCACTTCCGCGACAATCTGAAGCTCGTGCTCAAGCATGAGATCATAGTTGCGATGGATAGTCCCGCCGATCGTGTTCTCGATCGGTAGAATCCCATGCGTAGCCTGACGTGCCTCGACCGCTGTGAAGACTTCGTCGAACGACACCCGCGGCACCGGGTCAGCGTTCGGATTGAAGCGAAGCGCAGCCGCCTCGCTGTAGGCCCCCTCGACTCCTTGATACGCAATACGCACGTGATAATCCCGTGTACCAGGATACAGGACACGCTACGAAAACGGTGCGGTTTCGGATGTCGAGCATTCCCCCCCTCTCAAGTAGGAAATGGCGAACCCCAAAAAGAACTGGCCTACCAGAGTAATCCCGTGCTGGTGATGCCGAACAAGACGTCACGAACTCAAATCCTTGGTTTCGATGCAAATTCTTCGGATGCATCCAACGACGGCTACTAGAACGACAGGAACTTGAAGGGGTTTCTTAGTACTTTTCCTTTCGTGGTCAACGCGTCAGACAAGGTCCAACTCATACCTCCGTCTCCCCATGAAACGCTCCTCTCCCTAGCAGCCTGAGGAAAGAGTCCGATTCCATCGGCCAAGATGCTTTCCCTTAGGGAAGGATGTTCCAAATTGCTTTAGCGCAACGCTAAGGTGAAGCCTTACGAAACTCACGCGATTCCCAAGGTGAACCAGGCTCACGGGACGGCGGCTGTGAGAGCAGATCGTCGAACGCACGTCGACCCTCACGCGTCGCCTCCCGCATCTTTGTCACGGTCATCTGCGTTCGCTGGAACTCAGCAAGCATCGCATCGAGCGTAGGCTCAATCCGCTCACGTATGTGTCTACCACGCTCCGTAAGATAGAGCGACCCGAGTACTCCGCCACAAACCGCGCCCAGTACCGTCGCAATGAGCACCTGCGACCGTTCGTCCACTTGCACCTCCAAAAGAATACAACCCGACCCTAACTATCGTCATAATACACTCGCCATTTAAAATTGAACCGACCGATCAACGCTGGCCCGCCGGAAATATATCCCATTAAACTCGAAGTCGCGAAAGCTTTTGCCTGCCCTGACCGCTTGTACGTGACGGACATCAATTCACACCGAGCACCTCTCCAAGAAAACCCATCAACCCTGCACCAAAATCGACTCTACGCCAGCCGTCGTACAGGCCCTCAGTGTCTTCACTTGGCGTGACGTCCGTACGAACCCACCCAACGCCACCGACGCCATACGGACGCACCCGTTTAACCGGCATACCTATAATGATGTTCCCGATCATGGTCATTACGCAGCTATTCTCTACAAACGCGCTCGCGGTCGTTGCTTTCCCGTTTGTCCGAAGTCGAGTTCGAAACCGAGAACACCACCGGCCAGCGCTGCTAACCGCACACCTCACGTCGTCACCTTTTCGGTGACGTCGCTTTGAAATGACCTGCCAACGAACGAGGTAAAGATAAAGATACTGTCTTCCGCTGCGTTTGAGGGTACGCATAACATCGTACAGAGAAAACGACCAGCCTGATACACGTGTCTGCTCCCTTCCGTTCGTCATGACCCAATCGTGTCGTCCGTACCCAAACCACCCCATCCGAACGCCCCCCTCAGCGGCACGAATATACATGCCTCACCGTGCACCTCGTGGAACCGGCTGCCAACCCGGTAGACGACAACCAGTTCTTGATGGATGGGTGTCCCGACCGGGATCACAAGTCTCCCACCGTCGGTGAGCTGATCGCGCAGTCGCGGCGGCACAGCAGGGGCGCCAGCCGACACAAGGATCCCCTCATACTTCTCACCTGAGAACCCCAAGCCACCGTCGCCAGTCACGATCCGGACGTTATGGACCCCGAGCGCATCGAACGTCGCACGAGCCCTCGTAGCCAGTTCCGGTATCCATTCGACGCTCACGACCTCGTGTGCCAGCCGTGCCAGCACGGCAGCCTGGTAACCCGATCCCGTGCCGACGTCCAGTACACAATCGCTCGCCTGGGGGTTAAGCGCCGCCGTCATGGCCGCTACCATGTACGGCTGGGAGATCGTCTGGCCATGGCCAATCGACAGCGGTCGATCCTCGTAAGCCATCGCTTGATGAGCCGCCGGTACAAACACATGGCGCGGGACCTCACGCATCGCAGCTAACAGCACGTCGTGACGAATGCCGCGTGCCCGGATCTGCTCGTCGACCATCCGGTGGCATGCAGCACGCCGATCCTCATCCGACGTCAAACGCAATACCAATATACGAACGCTCCCTGGGGGTGCATCATAGGGTCGGCATCAGACTGGGTCAACGAGTACAACCTATAATGGGTTTATGCCGCGACAGACGAAAGCCGACTCGACACCAACACCATCATCCCAAGGAGCCAGTGAAACACCAGAACTCTGCGAGCGTTGCGGAGCCAAGATGTTTCGCATGCACGCCGTCTGGCGATGCCCAACTTGCGGCTACAAGACCGATTGCTGCGGCTGGTAGGCGCTGAGCACTTGTCGACGCTGCGTTGGATCACTGCAGCGATTTAATCTAGTTACGGCCCCTCTCGGAGAAAACAGACCTCGGCAAACGATGCCGCACGCCGTGACGCTAGGCAGCCTTCGGTATACGTAGGTACACCCGGCAGAAATAAGAATTCCGTTGCTTGTGCTCGAGGAGAGCTAACGTTCGGTGTGTAGTAAGGAGCAATACGTCCTACGCGGCTTATAAAACTAGCGCTAGACGTCAGCAGATGCCGTCTGTCTTGACTGCTCGGTCTCGGCCGTTTCCGTTTCTAGCATCTTCGCGACATCCTCATAGGTGTGCATGTTGATCGCGTCGTAATCGGGTGGGCAGCCAAAGTCCCGCCGTTGAGGTGCTGTCGGATTACCAAGCGTCACACAGAGCCCGCACCCGATACACTTGTCGACGACCACGGCGCACACCCAGCGCCCGTTCTGATCCTGCTCCTCAACGATACAATCGGCCACTGGGCATGCCGCCTGACAGATTGAACAGGCAAAAGCCCCAAAACACGCCTCAGGATCAATGACAGCAATTGTTTTCGGCGCCCTCTTTCGAGGGTTGCTCATCAGCTTTGTCCACATAGACGTCTGTATTATACAGAGACGCTTCAGTCTAGGTCGACAGTCCTCTCGCCGCTATTTTCCAGACCGCCTCGACCTCATCGTTGCGTACGGCGTACATCTGATCGTAGAGGTTCACAACAGGGTCACAGTGCGACACGATTAACTCCAACTTGTCGCCAACCTTGTACATCCGACTCGGGTTATCGTAGCGGATGGATCCAAACTCGTCCGAGCCAGACGTATAATTCATCCCAGACTCCCCTTTAATAATCGGCCACGGCCGGTTGATGGTACACGCCTTCGCACCAGCATCGGTTGTCGCCTGTCCCTCGTACTGAGCATTCAGGACCGTGGTCAGGATAGTAAGGGACGGCTCGAAATCTAAGCCGATCTCCAGGTACTGAGCATCCATAAAGACATAGCTTCCGACCTGCACATCCGTTAGACCTGTGGTTTCGTGATCGATATTGTAGGTCCCAGTCCCACCACCGCTAAAGATCTCCGTACTAAGGCCGGAATGCTGAAACCGTTCGAACGTCTCTGCTGCAGGAGCCAGTCGCTCAAGTGTCTGGGTCTTTCGAATGTCAAATCCCTTAACGTGCTGAGAACCTCCATCGTAGCAAAGCATACCCCGCAGCCGTAGCCCCGGTAGCTCGTCAACGAGCTGGGCAAGTTCCAACGCCGGCTGGCCAGGCGTGATGCCGGTCCGATGTCCACCTGGATCGACGTCAACAACCACATCCGCCACAATGGCGGCAGCTTGCGCCGCCTCAGACAGATCACGTGCGTTCGCAACGGTGTCAGTTGCTTGGATGAACCCCTCACACGACCTGCGGAGGTTCATTGCTCGCTGGATCTTGAGAGGTGTAACGTTGCTGGTAGTCATCAGGATCCGGTCGATTCCGTAATCGAACAGCACAGCGGCCTCGCTGATTTTTGCCGTGCAGACTCCGACCGAGCCGGTCTCGAACTGCATGCGAGCAATTGCTGGACACTTGTGTGTCTTCGCGTGGGGCCGGCTCGCAATATTGTTCGCACGCATCGTTCGCTGCATCGTAGCCAAGTTGGACTCCAATGCATCGAGCTCAACAATCAGAGCCGGCGTGTCGAGCTCCCATTTCGAAATCCCGACCTCGATCCGCTCTCCTACCGTGTGGGCGTTGACCTCAGCGGCAGTGTAGCCCTTCACAGGTGACGGAACCCAAACGGCTGCACTTGCGCTGGCAGTCTGGAGAAAATGGCGCCGAGTGAACGAAGTAGTCATCTGAAATCTCCCGGGCATTCACGAACACCCGCCAGCCGGTTAGCCTTACACAATCTAACTCATCTTGTGGGGTATCGCCAGATGCACGAGCAGAGCCGTCAAGACCAGAAGGCCCATTGCAAAAAATAGCTCCAAGCCTGCCGACCGGAAGAACAAGCGTGTAGTGGCTGTGTCCATGAGCCGTGACCTGAACGTACACCAATTGTACGCTCCAACACTACCGGTCACTGTCACTAGACCAACTTTCGCAAGCAGCATCCGTCCGTAAACGGTACTCCAGAGCTGATTGACGCTATCGAAGTAGAAGAACGAGGTTAGTACACCCATGAGTACGCCACCACCGACAGCGGCGAGGGCTATTGGAGAGAAAGTCTGCACGAGCGCGGTTATCCAAGTATCCGCCACCGGATGGCGAACTCGGACCATTGCCACGGCACCAAACATTACCGCCGCCAACGTCCCGAGCCACAGGCCAGCCGCCAACCCATGCACTACCTGGAGCACCCACGGCAAATGTGTTTCGAGTGCCGCGGTGTGTCCGGTCATTGGCTCAGTCACCCAGAGTGCAACAACCGAGACAGCGACCATCCACCAGCCGAGCCGCGGCTGCATGCTGATCCAGCCGACGGCTACCATGGCACCGCACGCAGCGACACCTTGAGCAAGCCAGCGACCTCCCCACCGACTCTCAAGCGCAATTAGCCACACCAGGTCAAGTGTTACAGGTTCGTCAAGGCCGAAGACTGAATACGTTTGCGCATAGAGCCGCGCGAAAGCACCGACAAAAACAAGTGTCGCAGCAGTGACGGCAACTGTCCGTAGCTGGCGCTCGAGAACATCGCAGGCTGAGGGGTCTGGACCGAGACGATACGCGCACCGGGGAACAATAAAGAGACGTGCCACGCACGCTCCGGTCAATACCACTACACCCAGATAGGTCACCCATTTTGAGAACACCAGGTACGCAAGCGCATAGGATTCGCCGGACATGCCACAACTGAGAAATTGAGGGGTCGACATGTTGGGGACGGGAGCCAGAACCTGTCCCCGTTCTTCGCGCGCGGATTAGTTACCGGTGGTAACCGTGAATGCGAAATTACCGCGCTGCGTATGGCCGTCGTCGCCGGCCGCCCGCCAGTTGACGGTGTACTGACCATTGGAAAGCACCGACGGTACCATCGCCATTATCGACTTGTCGTCATGAATCATGATCCCGCCGAGTTCAACGTTTCCAGTCGATCCCTTCAGAGTCACCTGGCTCACGACCGGATCCGGCGCCTGCGTGAACCAAACCTGGAGCTGACGCGGCGATTCAGAGAGAACCGCGTCAGCTTCTGGAATGCTCTTCGAGAAAGCCATATGCGCCACTGTGGTGGCGACACTCAAGACGACCAAGACCAGACACCATGACAGCGTACGAATCTTCAACATCATCTATTTCCTCTCCAAGACAACCGCTCTTGCACAGAAGAGGCCGCCCGTTTTGATTCTACATGACACGAGACCTGACTGAAGCCGTTTCAGCCACGTTTTTCTACACCGTACGTGATGTAGTATTTGGCTCGATGCCAACTATCTACGATAGTGTCTACCGACACTCGCTCGACAACCCTATTAGCTTTTGGGCCGCCGCGGCAGAAGCTATTCACTGGGACCGCCGGTGGAGCACAGTCCGCGACGATACGAAGCCCCCCTTTAACCGCTGGTTTGCCGGTGGCGAACTGAACACCTGCTACAACGCCCTCGACCGGCATATCGATTGTGGGCGGGGTAAGCAGTTAGCGCTCATCTACGACAGCCCGGTCACCAATACCATTCGACGCTTCACGTTCACCGAGCTCCGCGACAAGGTGGCGCGGATGGCTGGGGTCCTGGTAGCACAGGGGATCAAGCGCGGTGACCGCGTGATTATCTATATGCCGATGGTGCCAGAGGCCGTCATCGGCATGCTTGCCTGCGCCCGGATCGGCGCTATCCACTCCGTCGTCTTCGGTGGGTTTGCACCCAAGGAACTGGCCGCACGCATAGACGACGCTACTCCGAAGCTCGTGCTGGCCGCGTCGTGTGGAATCGAGATCAATCGGGTTGTACCCTACAAGCCGCTGCTGGACGAAGCTATCGAGCTTGCGTCGACGAAGCCTGAGCGCTGCATCATCCTTCAGCGGGCAGAGGAACACGCCGCACTGATTGCCGGCCGGGACCTCGACTGGCAGGATGTATTTGAAAAAGCGATGCCGGTCGATTGCGTGCCCGTCGCGGCCACCGATCCCCTGTACATCCTGTACACCTCTGGTACAACCGGTGTGCCGAAGGGGGTTGTACGTGACAACGGTGGGCACGCCGTGGCACTCAAGTGGAGCATGGAGCACGTCTACGGAGTTGGCGCCGGCGAGGTGTACTGGGCGGCTTCTGACATTGGCTGGGTCGTCGGCCACTCGTACATCGTCTATGGACCGTTATTACATGGTGCGACAACGATACTCTACGAAGGTAAGCCAGTCGGCACACCCGATCCCGGCGCGTTCTGGCGTATCGTCGAACAGCACGGTGTCAACGTCATGTTCACGGCACCCACAGCATTCCGGGCTATCAAGAAAGAAGATCCGCACGGAAAGTTCATGGCAACATACAATCTGTCACGTTTCCGTACTCTGTTTCTCGCCGGAGAACGCTGTGATCCAGACACCCTGATCTGGGCCCGCGAGAAACTAGGAGTACCAGTGATCGATCACTGGTGGCAGACCGAAACCGGTTGGCCCATCGCCGCCAACTGTGTCGGACTGGGAATGCTACCGGTCAAACCCGGCTCACCAACGACTCCGGTACCAGGCTATGACGTCCAGGTATTGAGTGAGACTGGTAACGAGATGGCAACCGGCCAAATCGGCACCGTGGTCCTCAAGCTACCGCTCCCGCCTGGCTCCCTGTCGACGCTCTGGAACAACGATGAGGGCTATCAGCGTTCGTATCTATCTAGCTACCCGGGCTTCTACCTCACGGGAGACGCCGGCTACAAAGACGCGGACGGCTACGTCTACATCATGAGTCGTGTCGACGACATCATCAACGTCGCCGGGCACCGACTTTCAACTGGCGGTATGGAGGACGTAATAGCATCCCATCCGGACGTCGCGGAATGCGCTGTCGTCGGCGTCGAAGACGTAATTAAGGGAGAAGTGCCGGTCGGGTTCGTTGTCACGAAGGCCGGCGTGACGCGTGAAGCCGACACCATCATCGCCGAGCTGATTAAGAAGGTGCGGGAGTCGATCGGACCGGTGGCGGCATTTAAGACGGCAACTCTAGTAACGCGCCTGCCAAAGACGAGGTCTGGGAAGATCCTACGCGGCACGATGAAAAAGATCGCAGACGGGCACGATTACATGATACCGGCCACAATCGATGACCCAATCATCCTCGACGAGATCACCGAAGCATTGCGCTGTATCGGTTACCCGAGATCAGTTTAGGTGAGGATGTGCCGGCAAAGTACACCAAGAGACATATGAGCTAACGAAAAAACTCGCTCATCGGTCGTCCTGCGTAGCCAGTCATCTCCAGATACCCCGAACCCCATACTTGCTTGCCAGCACGCGTCCCCGTGACATCGATCGTCCCTTCCCAGTAGATGACACCCGTCGAACGATCAGTGTGAAGTTCCTGGGCGTCCACCGCAGCGGCGACATTTAGTACTAGATCACTTTGAGGAATTTCAATCTTCCATTCCACTGGATACGCCGCGCCACTCGTTGGCGACTCCCAGACTCGGCCTGGTACCAGTTGGTAATCACCCGCCCCCAACCGCGTAATCCCAGACGTCCCGACAACGGTCCCACTTGAGTGAGGGTCGATCGACCCATCTGGATGGCGGAATACGTAGACCATCACATCAGTGTCATCATTGAGTTGAATCGAAAACCAATCCCACCCTACTTGCGATGGTTCGAGGAAGCTAGTGCCGAATTCATGATCCATCCAGCTCTGGCCCTCAACATTGAGTGTCGCACCGTTTAGCTGGAGCGTGCCGCTGGTCCGAAGACGAGTAAGCGAATAATAATGCGATGCATTTCCGGCTGCCGTACCCTTCCGACTGTATCCGGCGTCCCCATGCAGTACGGCCGCTTTGAGTGGTTCGAGTTTCAGATCGAGCCTGACCATGCGGTCATCGGTTGTGGCACGCAGGATGTGGGTATCTCCGTCGAGCAGAATGCTCCAGTTCTCGTTCCAGACGTGCAAGGTCTCCGTGCTGGCACCAGCCCAACCGACGCCATCCCGATTAAGCCGCTCCGCGACCTGATGTGTCTGTCCGTCGATATCGGTGACGGCGAAGTGTGCCATGTAGAGGTCGCGGACAGCCCATCGCGATGGGTTAATCGGGTTTGGATCGGCACCAATGCGAAAGAACGTCAACTGGTAACCAAACCGGCGGGCGTCAGACGTGCGGAGGTTGCCGGTGTAGTACCACCACTCGATCTTGTAGTCTGGATGGCTAGCGTGGTCACGAGGAAAAGCGAGCGTGTAACTTGGCGTGGCCGCCTTCCACTCAGTCTGGTTTCCCTCTTGCGCGTGAAGGAGCATGGCAGGCACTACAACAACGCCAAGAATAACAACAACCTGCCACCCAAGGGATCCACGGCACACCCTGACCCTACGACATCCACTCAACAAACGCCCACCGTCCCTCCGCATTAGCCCTCCGCCGACAAATCTGACATTGCAAACCGACCGGCTACCCGAGCCGGGTACAGTCCAGCCAGTATCGTGGCGACAAGAATCGTCAGTGATGACTGCACCAAGAAGACACCTGGAATATGGAACTGGATCGTCCAGCCGAAACTCTGAACATTGATCACATAAATCAAGATTACCGACAAGACCAGACCGATCACTAGACCGATCGCCTGGCTGACGATGCCCAAAACCCCGGCTTCAATCATAACTATCCGACGTAAGTGACAGCGTTCGGCGCCAACGAGGCGCAGCATCACGATCTCCTGTTTTCGGTCGAGCACAAGCGTTAAGAGCATGGCGGCTACTCCAAATATCGAGACGACGATGGCAATTACCTCCAGTGCATAGGTGATCGTGAACGTACTGTCGAAGATGCGTAACACCTCAGTTCGTAGTGCACTATTTGTGTTGATGATGACCCGCCGATCCGGACCGAGCGCAGCTAAGATCCCATCGCGTACTGAAACTGGATCAGAACCAGCATCTAGATAGATGGACAGACCGGTTGGTCGCCGCACGGCGTAATGTTGCTCGAAGATCTCCCGGTCCATCACCACTACGCCACGGTCATTCGAATAGTCGAAGTAGACAGCGGCAATACGGAACGGTACCGGCCCGCGCGGCGTCTGTAGATTGACCGAATCGCCAACCTGCTTGCCATGTTTCAACGAGAAACTCTCCGACACGACGACCGCATCGACACCTACCGCGCCAGCCATCGCACGACGCCAATCCTCGGGCGCCTTAAACAACAGACCGCCGTATTCAAGTAGAACGCCGAAACGTCCAGAACCAACAACGATAAGCGAATCACCGTACGCTACGTCAACACTGGTAAAGTCGTCGATCGCTACTACGGCCGGGTGACGTGCAATTGTCGCCTCGACCTCCGAAGACATCGCCACCGGAGCGGTGGTCGAACCCTGACGTGCCGACGCGGCGTAAAGGTCTGCCTGGAGTGTTTGCCCGACCCAGTAAACAACCGTCTCTCGAAAGCTCCCGACCATGATGGCAATCGCGACCATCATCGCCAAGCTAACGGCCAGTGCGGCCACTGAAATCGAAAGGCGCGGAATCGCACTGCCAAGATTGGCGTATGCGAGACGACACTCGACATTCAGCCACCGAGTAATCCTCCTCTTCCCCCAATTACTGAAGCCAAAGAGCACAACCGGCACAAGCAGGACGGCACCGAAAACGACGGCGAGAGCCGATAGCAGACCAAAGACTGGAAGACCGCCAACAGGATCTCTTGTAGCCAGCCATCCTCCGACCAAGAACAACAGAAGAGCACCGACGAGGAATCGACGCGGCAGTCGCTCTCGCGCATTTAAATGATCATCGCTACGTACGGTGGCCAGAGGCGTCAGCGCAGCGGCCTCCGCCGCCGGTATCGCAGCCGCTACCACCGAGAGTGGCAGGCCAATGGCGAACGCCACCGCGACGTAACCTATGTCGAGTGGCGGCACAGTTGCCGCCGTCACAACCCAGAACTGACTAACTGTTGACGACGTCAACCGTACGGCCCCTTGTGCGAACACCCAGCCCAGCGGAACACCCAGCACGCAGCCGACCAGGGTAAGAGCAATTGCCTCACCCAGAAACAACCCAAGAACCGTTCCACGCGAAATGCCGACGGTGCGCAGTATTCCGATCTCTGCGCGCCTAGTGATGACTGACACAGCGACGGTGTTGTAGACGAGAAACAGCCCCACGAGTAGGGCGATAAACGACAACGCGGTGAGATTGAAGTGAAACGCGCGAAGCATCCGCTCCACCTGCGCCACACGGCGCACCGGCCGTCCCACCGAAAATCCTGCCGGCAACCGTTCCCGGATCGCCTGCTCGGCTAGGTCTACGTCCATACCGTCTGTCAAACGAATGTCGACGCGGTCGACACGCCCCAGTCGACCCAACACCCACTGCGCCGCAGCAATGTCCATCAACGCGAAGTTACCATCTGATACGCGGGCCGGCCCTTCGTCACCTAACACACCGCGTACCACCAGTGGACTCGCACGCGTGTCGGTAATGAGGTCAAGCTCACTGCCAATTTCCAGCCCATAACGGTCTGCGAATGCAGCTGTAATTACGACTGCGCGAGGATCGGTAAGCAGTTGTAGAAACTCCTGTGTGGTGACCAGTTCCCTACCATCTCCCTCCAACAATCGGTAATCGCGAAACGGCTGGTCACGCAAAATGTCGACACCTAGTAAATGAACAACCTCAGCCTCGTTACCGGCTCCAAACCGTCTACTAGCAGGCCGGAGCAGAACGTCGCCGTCAATGATAGGGCTCACCAGGCCATACTCACGCAACCAGTCGAGCTCTGTTAAGCGGGTTTCTTCAATGTCGACACCAGCGACCGTGATCTCAAGCGATGTCCGCCCCGCAATAGCGTTCAGTGCGGCCTCGAAGCCACGAACAGAACTGCGGTTTGCTAGCTGAATAGCGACAACGACCGCGACACCGACCGCGATGCTCGCAATGGTCAAGACACTCCGCAGGAAATTCTGCTGAAGGTGTCGCAGAATTAACCAATGGAACAGACTCATCGCACATCCTTGTGCGCAAGACGCGATTCCTGGTGTTGTGCCTCAACATCAACGATCTGACCGTCATTCATCCGAACAAGTAGTGCGGCCCCAGCAGCCACGCTGGCGTCATGTGTAGCCATGAGAACTGTAACCCCAGCGTCCGTGTTCAGTTCGCGCAACAGGTCCAGAACGAGAGCCCCGTTGTCCGAGTCGAGATTACCGGTTGGCTCGTCCGCGATAAGGAGTACTGGGTCATGAATGATGGCACGCGCAATCGCTGCGCGTTGCGCCTCACCGCCTGAAAGTTGTTGCGGGAAGTGGTCAAGACGATGCGAGAGCCCGACCCGCTCTGCCCACGTGGCCGCGCTCTGCGCGACCGTGTCCGCGCGGCCACCAGCCAGTAGCAGCGGTAATCCGATGTTCTCCGCCACGGTGAGTGTCGGCAGCAGGTTGAAGAACTGGAACACGAAACCAACGCGCTCACGGCGGATGCGGGTAAGGTGATCATCATCAAGCGTCGCCAGTGATCGTCCTTCAAGGCTTACTTCACCTTGACTTGGACGATCCATAGCGCCGCACAGATGCAACAACGTCGACTTTCCGCATCCGGACGGTCCGACGACGGCAGCAAACGCCCCGGCATCGAGCGACAGACTCACTCCACGAACGGCAGCAACCTCTCGATCGCCACGGGCATACCGCTTGTAGACATCATGCACCGCGAGCACCGACATACTCACACAATACATGAGATTGTCGGAGTCGCAGGGAGATTCCCCCCAGCTAAGGAGAACGTAGTCTCTGAACTAACAGGACATCCTTACGCCGCACCATAGTGAACTCGTCGACACCGATCTAGAAGACGCGTCGCCTCGAGTTCGGTGTTCTGAATAAACACTTGTGTCTGGAACCAACACCGCCGACTGAGGCCATACACACCTGTCAGCCTGAAGGTATAATCTTGCGCGTTGAACGGCAAGAAATCGATAATGGGACTGGATCATCAAGATTCTTAGAACAACACTGAACGATTCGACGTGCGACCCGCGGAACTATACACGGTCTCAGTCGATGTCGTTTGACCAAACCCAGACTGCGAGGCTATCTATATATTGGATCTCCATACCGAAACGAATGGTCTCGAACCGGAGCGCACTTACCCGATTGTCTAATTAGAACGAAAAAGAACACTTGTGCAATCCACGCGAGTGAGGCGGGCCTCGCTCATGAATCCGTCACTATAGGCTGAGTCTGGCTCTTAGACCGAAGCCGGCAGAGTTGCGTTCATAGAGGAGATCACAATAGACACTACCTGTGTGTGATCAGAACGTTCCGATTCGATGTACATCGAAGACAGGATCGCATAGCCTAACCAGACCATGACTGTCGGAACTTCCACGAAACCTTGACTTTGTAAAATTCGTCACGTAACGTGCCGCACCGAATCCTCACTTACTCACCTCTACTCACAGGAGTGGTCCATGACTGCGCGCTTGGTGTTCGTCGCCGTCGCAATTGCGTTGCTACTGGTAAGCCCGACAGGCATCGCACAAATCGACAATCTCACGACGGTGACCGATGCGATGCTCGAGAACCCGGACCCGGCCGACTGGTTGAATTGGCGACGCACGTTAGATGGACATGCCCACAGCCCTCTCGAGCAAATCACGACCGAAAACGTCAACCAACTACGGCTTGCCTGGAGCTGGGCCCTCAGCGAAGGCTCCCAACAGACGACTCCAATCGTTCACGACGGCATCATGTACATCGCGAATCCTGGCGAAATCGTCCAAGCCCTCCATGCGGCAACCGGTGAATTTATTTGGGAATATCGGCGTGAGGCTCCACCTCCAGGCGACAGTTTTGGTGGACCACCACCTGGACGCGCGCATCGGAACATCGCGATCTACGAAGACAAGATTTACCTTAACAGCGCCGATGCACACATCATTGCCCTCAACGCGCGTACGGGTGAAGTGGTATGGGACACCGATGTCGGAAAAGGCGTCGGCTTCCAGTACTCAAGTGGGTCGATCATCGCCGACGGTAAAGTAGTATCCGGTCTGACTGGCTGCGGGCAGTATCGGGAAGAAGCCTGCTACATCGTCGGCCTCGATGCAAAAAGCGGGGAAGAGGTCTGGCGGACGTCGACGATTGCGATGCCTGGTGAGCCGGGCGGAGATACGTGGGGCGACCTGCCAACGATGTTCCGCGCCGGAAGTGACTCGTGGATCCCAGGAAGCTACGATCCCGTAACGCGAACACTTTTTCATGGCACTTCGCAAGCAAAGCCGTGGGCGCGTGTGGCGCGAGGAACCGATGGCGACGCGCTCTACACCAACTCGACGCTGGCTCTCGATCCAGATACCGGTGAGATGAAGTGGTACTACCAGCACCTCCCAGGTGAAACACTTGACATGGACGAGGTGTTCGAACGGATTATCGTCGAATACGGGGAGCAACGCTCGGTCTTCACCATGGGAAAAATGGCGGTTCTCTGGGAGCTCGAACTCGCTGACGGTACGTTCCGCAATGCCCACGACCTCGGCTACCAAACCTTTGCCGAAGTCGATTCGAATACGGGTGCAGTTCGCTATCGCGAGGGAATGATTCCCGAGCTCAACAAAGAGGTTTTCTGGTGTCCAAGCACTGCTGGTTTCAAAAGCTGGCGCGCGATGTCGTACTATCCCGAACTCGAAACCTTCTATATTCCGATCAACCTCAACTGCGAGACCGCGATCTTTGGCCCTGTCGAGCGCGTTGAAGGTGGTGGTGGCACCGGCCCAGTGCGTCGCACGAACCACTTCCACCCTCAAAGTGAAGGGAAGCTCGGAGAATTTCTCGCGATGCACATGCGAACTGGAGAAGTTCGGTGGCGCCGGCGGTTCCAAATGCCAATCAATAGCGCCGCACTGACCACCGCAGGTGGGCTCGCATTTGCCGGCAGCTGGGACCGCCAAATTTACGCATTCGACGCGGAAACCGGTAATACCCTTTGGGAGACTAGACTCCCGCAATCGGTCCAAGGCTTCATCACAACATTCGCGGTCGACGACAAGCAGTATCTGGCCGTTCCAACCGGTGCCGGGGGCGCGAGCTGGGCTGGGATGATTCCCACGCAACTCATTCCTGAAAAACGACGCCCCATCGGTGGTAACGGCATTTACGTGTTCAAATTACCGGACTAACGCGAGAATCGTGTCGAAAGCGTCGTCCTGATCTACTCACATGCTGACCGCAACATAGTTACCCGTAAGCCGGTATGGTCATGCTACGCAACAGGGCGGTCGAGCTGTGAACGTCCAGCTATTTGGACAGCTCGCTCACCACTGGCGAGGCGACCGATTCGGCACGTTGCGAGGGGACACGACTCGACTCACGACCATCATGGGCACCCATAGGTACTTGACCATCGGCGGCCGCCTAGAGGGCTTGGTGATTCGTGAAGCCGAAAACGTCTACCCTCACGAGAGCAAATAATTCCCTTGCAGATATCCAGATATAAAGGACGCTCAACTCGTCGATAGGTTTCAAGATTTTAAGATGCGAGATGTCGCGACGACCGAGTTAAAACTCGGTAACGCCATCATCGACACAGTGTAGCCATGATACGTTTCATCGCCCGAGCATGCGGTTTGGCACTAACGGTGCTAGTCACCGTCTCACCAGCGCAAGCTGAGTTCAAAGTGGGTGTCGCAGTCGTTGAAATCACTCCCATGCTATGTGATGACGCGGCCGCCAATGCACGGCCCAATCAGTTCGACGCCGAGCGCGGCTGCTTTCGGTGGATCCACCTAGCCGGATTTAGCCCTTACATTCCTTTCCGAGACGATAACCGTCTCGCCGAAGGAGTGCACGACCCACTCTGGTCACGCGCCCTGGCCATTGAAGGCGCGAATGGCGAGGCGGTTGTCCTAGTCGCGACCGACCTACCCGGTCTCAGCTCGAAGCATACGAGCCACATCCGCCGTCGCGTCGCACTAAACCACAGCATCCCACGATCTAACATCATCATTCACTCTACCCATACCCATTCCGCACCAGATGGAAGCGGGTACTGGTCGACACTCATGCGCGGCCACAACAAGCACTACACAGACTACCTGCGTGATCGGATCTACGCGTCGATCGATCAGGCTCTCAGAAATCTTCAACCGGCGACCATGAAGGTGGCGACCACCACGCATCTCGCGTGTCACAATCCGCGGACACGTCAGCTCAAAAAAGAGCCAAATTGCCGACTACCGAACATCAATAACGAGTTCAACACCTCCACGGCAGACTACGACGAATTCCTCATCCAGCGGGACCAGCGTGATCCGATTGTCGGGAACACTCGTATCGTCACAGCAGAGTTTACGACAGTCGATGGCGACCCTATTGCCACATTCGTAAACTGGCACAACCATCCGGACACGCTCGGCAGCGCTAATCGCCTCATCTCGAGCGACTACCCGCACTACCTGCGAGACTTCATGGAGCACGCGCGTGGCGGGCGATCCGTCTACTTCGTCGGCACGGTCGGCAATCAGATCGGTGGGCTACGCAACACACCCGTGCCATTATGGGATGACGCACGCCAACGTGTCTTCGAAGAGGACACGTCCGGCTTAAGCCGTCGGATGTTGGTAACCGAAGGCTGGGACAAAATCCGTTCGACCGGCTACGAGATCGGTGCCGAAGCAGCCGCCGCACTGGCGGCAGCGGCAGCCACGGATGACACCGAAATTATGGTTACCGTACGGTCAAGAATGCTAGAGACTCCCGTCGATAACTTTATTCATCTACTAGCCACCTGGTCGGTCTGGCACCACGATGTGGCATACGAAGATCGTCTCCGCTACCACTGGCCTCGCTGTTGGGGGTTACTCGGATGCGTCCTGAGCGAAGTCAGCCTAGTCCGCGTTGGTGATCTTACTATCCTCACCGCACCGGGTGAGATCGATCCTGCCTACGTACTCGGTCGACAGACGAGTACCGCGAACTACGGCCCCAAGTGGGGTTCATGGCACTTCCCGGCAATGGCCGGCATCGACCAATACATGCCGGGTAAGCATCACGCCGTGGTCGGGTCAACGCACGACTACCTTTCCTACATGATTCCGGTTTCCGACTACGTGGGTTGGTGGAACGGTGACCACCCGAACCACTATGAGGATCTGGTTACCATCGGAAGACGTTTCGGAAACGACGTCGAGCGGGCGTGGCTCAAACTGTTAGACGCCGAACTAATTGGGTCGGCACAGTCAGTTCCCTGATGCGGGGACCATGGAGCGACCTCGAACGTACCACGCTAAACACCTGTGAACCAGATGTCGCCAGCTGGCTAGTACATCCGGCTGAAACCGTGTCAGCCTTCGCTTATCTCATCGTGGCACTGGTGGTCTGGTGGCTGTACCGCGATTCGGACCGACAATTACCCGCTCGCCATCTTCCGGCCATTCTGACAGCCATCGGTCTCGGTGCTGCATGCTTTCACGCCACGTTCACCTCAGCCTTTCACGCACTCGATCTCGCCGTCATCTACTTATTCACCGGCTACATGCTCACCGCGATGCTGGTGCACCGGAATTACCTCAGCCGCCGCAACTTCGGTCGTGCATTTCTTGTGACCGGTATCGGTGGTGGAGTGCTCCCTTTCATTCATCTCTGGATGGGATTCGCTGGCCTGACAGTCGAAGCGCTAGTGATGCTGTGGATGGGACGCGTCGTGAACCCAGGTACAGACTATGGCACGGCGATTCTCCTCCTGGTGGCGGGTGTTGCCCTACTCGTAATCGATCACCTCGGGGTGGGGTGTCTCCGTGGTCCGCTCGAGCACACCGTGCAACCGCACGTCGTTTGGCACATCCTTTCTGCTACCAGCTTCTATTTTCTGTATCGCTATGAACGAATCCTCGAGCGACGGTGGCTCCAAGCCGACTAACCAGTGGGATCTAGTAGCCTGTAGTGAATGTCCCGGTGAATTCAGGTAACAATGCATCGGATCTGACAGTGTTACTCCTCAGTCTCATGTTTACGGGTATCCTGCCTCGTGAAGTCTTAGCGTTCGCGATGCGACGCGGAACTTTCACCATGGGCTCCAAGCGATTAGACTTCGGCTATCTGCTTAAGGTATCGATGAGCAGTTGCCCCTAACTGGACACTAAGCAACGGTATCGTGTTTCCGTTCCGTCAGACCTATCTGCCGACCGAGCCACCAACCACCAAGGGTAGATGGCAGCAGAAATGCTATCCCACTACCGAGGAGCAGCGTCAGTGTGGTGCCACCGTTCGTAGCGGCAGGCAACAGAGTGACCGTAGCGACGAGGACCAGACCACCGACAGCACCAGCCCCAGTGAATGTGACGCCCGCCCGCCGGGTAACAGGTCCACCGATACCAAGCAGCGCGGTACCAACCGTCCCTAGCAGACCAAACGAGAATGCAAAGCTCGCGACGAATACGAGCAGGAGTTGGAGTAAGCTCTCGTGTCCGGACAGCGTCTGCAGGCTCATCACTACCAGCAGTGGCACACACACGCCCAGCGGAAACGCGGTGGCAAACGCCAGACGCCCCCGCCATCCCTGACGGAGAGCACCACTAGCAAGCGCACCACCAACGATGGCCATCGCCAGCATTACGACCAGCGGCCTGAAAACAGAGCCGCCGGTGAAGGCTCCTATGGTACCTAACACTGGAACCACCAGAAACACCCCGACAAGTGGTAGCGCCATCCCGCCTACGAAACTAATGGCTACACGCCGTTCCATCTCCACTACAACCCCAACGGCCTGATTAGATCCCAATCTCAGAACCCACAGCGAACACCCATCGACCAGTGTCCCCCACCGGCGTGAGCGCGTACCCAACGTCGAACCGCACCCCACCACGTGTCGATAGGCGATTGCTCCCAACCAGTAGGCTGACGCCTACCGCAGTTTTGAGATCACGCAGACTGAGGCTGTACCTCTCCGACCAGGCGAAACCACTGTCGACGAACGCTGCGGTGCCCAATGAGACGAGCTGGCCGACATCGTCGGCGATGAACCAGCGCTCTTCGGCACTCAACAACAGGGATCTATCACCAGCGAACTGCCGCACTGGATAGCCACGCAGTCCGCTCTCGGCCCCGAGCAATATCTGAACCTCAGGGTCGAGATTGTGACCGCGGCGAAACTCTATCTTCCCAACCAATACGTGACGAGTTGCGTGCTTGCGGAGGTAGTCCACGCGCGCCTCGGCGAGTGCGTTGAGCCATTGTCTAGGTTCATGGCGGGCGGATACACCGACCCTCGCAATCAACAGATGGTCGCGGCTGAACGCGATCCCACGCGAGTGGCCAGCCGCAATGAAGAATACGCGACCGTCACCCCCACCAAGCGTAGGCGTCGACAACCCGACGGTGGCGTGCGATTGCGCTCCCAAATTAAAATCTTCCGTCCGCTCGAAACGGTTAACGTGCGTGAGGCGCGTAAAACGGTGTTCCACCGAAGAGATCCCGACCTCTACAATTCCGAAATCACGAATGTCGCTTCCGACGCGCTCCTCGCGCATGCGATATGCGCCGTGAAATCTGACAGCACTGGTCGCACGTTGCCGGATAGCGCGGCCTAACTCAAGGTCACCCCACTCCGCCCGGTGATGGAGACGACCCACCTCTTCTCCATCTCTAAAGAGTGGATCGCGTCGACGAAACGCACCGCCCTTTACGGAAAACGCCCACTTGTCTCGCAACGAAAAATAGGGACGAGTGAGTGTCATGAACTCCTCGTCGCCGTCACTAAGTTTCGCGAGTGAAGCGGTAAGCATGAAGCGGGATCCGACTAGTTGCGGGTCGCGATACAAAACTCTGTCTGTGGTGCGGTCGAGGTTGGTACGGTGTGTGACGGTAATCGCCTTGCCCAAGCCCAGGAAGTTCTTCTCTGAAAAGCCAG
>Ga0310345_10001310_pt1 | contig 28304 bp, 18 predicted proteins | sample HC15DNA20500_MG_FD_204667 | JGI IMG/M metagenome (GOLD analysis project Ga0310345, IMG submission 204667) | Marine microbial communities from station ALOHA, North Pacific Subtropical Gyre - HC15-DNA-20-500_MG | ecosystem: Environmental > Aquatic > Marine > Oceanic | place: Pacific Ocean: North... | reverse complement strand
CGACAACCCAACCTTGAGGCGCGCAGGGGGTGCGCGCCGCCATTCAGGCGCCTCGGGCACCCACGACTACGTTAGGAGAGCCCTAAATCCTCAGTTGTAAATCGCAGGAAGATCCCTCCCGACTCCGTCGGGGCCTCGCGCGCTTCGCGCGCTGGCCCCGCGACCCCAGCGCGGGGCGCTGGGGGCCCTGCGGCTCGCGCTCGCGCTGCGCGCGAGCTGGCCGCCCGCTGCCGCGGGATCGAACACAGGTGGTGGTGCGTGCGGCGACTTCGCTGCGCTCGTCGCCTGCCGTCGTCTCGGGTCAGTGTGGCGGAAGCGGGCGGGGGTGCCTCGGCGCCATCATCTGCCACCTCTTGACTCGTCGCGCACGGGCGGCCCGAGTCCGAGGCCGAGCCGGGCGCCGCCGCCCCGCCGCCCCGCCGGCCGAGGAGGTGGCGAGCCTCCATCGCCCCGCCCGCCGGACCTCTGCGCCTCTGCGCCTCTGCGCGAAAAACTAGTAGTCGCCGAGATATACGCGACGGGGAGGAGGGGCGGGCCGGGGCGTAGACTCGCGGCGTATGCCCACCTCGCGCCTCCTCCCGCTCCTCGCCCTCGCGCTGCTCGGCTGCGACCCGGCGCCGGTCCCGGACGACGCCAGCGCGGCCTGCGCGCCCGCTTGCCGCTCCGGCTTCGTGTGCGTGTCGGGCGAGTGCGTCTCGGCGTGCAACCCCGCGTGCGACCCGGGAGAGATCTGCACCCGCGACGGGGAGTGCGTGCCGGCCCCGAGCGACGCCGGCGGAGGCGAGGACGCGGGCCCGGCGCCGGACGCCGGCGGGCGCGACGCGGGGAGCGCGGAGGACGCGGGCGGTCGTGATGCAGGCGGCGGAGACGCCGGCGGGGGAGACGCGGGCGCGCCCGCCACCTGCCCGGACGGAGAGGTGCGCTGCGGAGGCGCGTGCGTCCCGCCCGTGTTGCCTGACGTCGGCGCGCGCACGCCGACGACCGGGCGGTGGGGCGAGGACTGGCTCGACGCGGGCGACGTCGCGGTCGATCCCTGCACCGGCAACGTCGGGCTCGCCTGGCCGCAGCAGGTGGCGCGGGGGGACAACTGGGAGATCTACGTGTCGGTGGTGCCCGCCGCCTTCGGGGCGCCGGCGACCGCGCCGGTCCGGATCACCACCGCGCCCGGGCGGGCCAGCGACGTCGCGGTGGCGTGGGCCGGCGATCGCTTCGGCGTGTTCTGGGCCGATCCCCGCCACGACCCGGCGCCCGAGACCTGCTCGCGCTGCCTCACGGAGCTCTACTACGCCGCCTTCGACCCGGTCACCGGCGCGGTCGTGGTGCCCGAGGTGCGGCTCACCACCAACGCCAGCGACTACACGGCGGGGAGCACCCGCGCGGTCTGGGGGCCCGGCGCCGGCGAGATCGGGGTCGTGTGGACCGACAGCCGCGGGAGCCGGGAGGTGCACGCGGCCATCGTCGACCCCGCCGGCGGCGTGCGCGCGTCGCAGGTGGTCAGCGACGCGCCGGACCCGCAGCGCGGCAACAGCCCGCGGGTCGTGTGGAACGACGACGCCTGGCAGATCCTCTACCGGCACGACGACCCGAGCGGCTCGCGCCCCGACTACCTGCACGTCCGCGCGCTCGACGTCTCGGGCACCCTCGGCGCCGATCTCGATCTCCGCGTCCCCGCCGAGCAGATCGCGCTCACCGCGCGCGGCGCCTTCGGCTACGCGACGATCACGACCGGCGGCTCGCCGCTCTCGCTCCGGCTCTGGGATCTCGGCTGGATGGCCACCACGACGCTCCCGGTCTCCGCCTCGACCTTCGACGGCAGCCGCGGGCTCGTGTGGGACGGGAGCGCGCTCTACGCGACCGACACCGGGACCACGCTCGAGGTGATCCGGTTCAACGACCTCGGCACCGAGACCGGCCGCATCCCGCTCACCTCCGACAGCCGGACCCGGGCCGCCAACGATCTCCGCATGCACCGGATCGGCAGCCGGCTCGTGGTGTCGTGGTGGTGGTCCACCGGCGGCCTCAGCCCGGTCGCCCATCAGCAGGTGCACGTGGTCGAGAGCAGCGCGGCCATGTGAGATTTCTCCGCCAGGCCGTCAGTCCGGGCGCCGAGCTCGCGTCCGTGCCGGCGTGAGCGGGAAAGTCCTCCAGATTCCTCTGTTCGTGGAGCGCCGGGCCGACGCCGGGGGCGGGGCGGACGCGCCGACCGAGAGCCGCTACGACGCGGTGTCGGATCCGGAGGCGGCCGAGCTCGGGCACGCGCTGCTCGCCCAGCTCCGTGACGAGCCGCTGACCGTCACCCAGCAGGCGCTGCTCGACCGGGCCAAGAGCGACTCCGCGGCGGACCGGCGGGCGCCGACCCCGGTCATCGAGGACAGCGAGGTGCTGCTCACCCTCGGGCGCGAGGACGGCGCCGAGGTGCGGGTGAGCTGGCGGCGCTACAAGGGCAGCGCGCCCTTCCTGGACATCCGGCGCTGGGAGAAGGTGGGCAAGGGCGAGTTGCGCCCGACGCGTCAGGGCGTGACCATCCGCGCCAAGGAGCTCGGCGGCTTCGCCCGGACCGTCTCCAAGGCCGTGCGCCGCTTCGCCGGCGGCTGATCCCCCGCGTCATGAGTCACCGCTACCCGCGCCCCGCCATCCTCGACGAGATCGACCTCGACCGGCACGCGGTCATCGAGGCCTCGGCGGGGACCGGCAAGACCTACACCCTCGAGCACCTGGTGGTGGAGCTGGTCCTCGCGCGGGAGGTGCCGCTCGAGCAGATCCTGGTCGTCACCTTCACCGAGAAGGCGACCCGCGAGATGCGAGAGCGGGTCCGGGCCAAGCTCCGTGACCTGCTCGAGCCGCGCGCCGAGCCGCCGGACGAGACGGAGCCCGCCTGGGTCGTCGACGAGGCCGCGCGGCGGCGCCTCGGGGACGCGCTGGCGGTCTTCGATCGCGCGCCGATCTCGACGATCCACGCCTTCTGCCAGCGCGTGCTGACCGAGAGCGCGTTCGACTGCGCACGGCTGCTGCGGCAGGAGCAGGTCGAGTCCCGCGAGGTCTTCGGCGAGGCCTTTCGCCAGGAGCTGCGGGTCGCGCTCGCGCCCGGGGCCGCGCTCGCCCCGGTGCTGCAGCGGGCGCTCGCCCAGTGGGACGTGCAGCGCCTCGAGGACAGCCTCTACCGCTGGTACGCCGAGCGCGGCACCCCGGAGCCGCGCTTCGACCGGGCGCGCGCCGAGGACGCCCTGAAGCGCCTGCCCACCCGCCTGGAGCTCGGTCCGGGCGGCTTCGCGCGTCGCGCCCTCGAGACGGGCCTGAGCCGCAACCCGAAGAAGGAGATCCCGGGCATGCTCGCCGAGCTCGCGCCCGCGGTCGAGGCGCTGCGGGCGGGCGGCGACTTCTTCGGCGCGCTCCTGGCGTTCTGGGACTGGGCGCAGCGGCGCGCGCCGGGCAAGCGGAGCTATCTCCAGTACTGCCGCCACTACCTCGGCCGGGCCAAGGCGCCGCTGACCGCGCTCGGCGACCTCATCGAGACCCTCGGCCGCTGCGCGGGCAGCCCCCTGACGGTCCTGCTCGGCGAGATGCTCCCGCACATCGCCTTGCGTCTGTCCGGCCGCAAGAGCGAGCGCGGCCACTTCGACTTCGACGACATGCTCCGCATGCTCCGGGACGCGCTCTTCGCCCCCGGAGGCGAGGCCCTCGCGCAGGATCTCCGGCGGCGCTACCGGGTCGCGCTCGTCGACGAGTTCCAGGACACCGATCGGGTCCAGTGGGACATCTTCCGCCGGGTGTTCTTCGAGGCGCCGCCCGAGGCGGACCGCCGGCTCATCCTCATCGGCGACCCGAAGCAGGCCATCTACGGCTTCCGCAACGCGGACGTGCACACGTACCACGCGGCGCGGGACGCGGTGACCTCGGGCGGCGGGCAGGCGGTGCCGCTCACCGTCAGCTTCCGCTCCACCGCGCCCCTCGTCGCGCAGGTCAATGCCATCCTCGAGGCGGGCTTCTTCACCGGGGTCAACGCCTACCCCCACCCCGTGAGCTGCGGGCGTCCCGAGCGCCGCGCGCTCGACGCGGAGGGGCGCGACGCGCCGCCGGTGACGCTCCTCCACCTCGTCGGCCGGCCGGAGCTGCGCCGCGCCTGGGTCGAGCGGGCGCTCGGGCGCTTCGTCGCGGCCGAGATCCAGCGGCTCCTCGAGGGCGGCCTGCGCCTCGACGACGGGGAGGGCGCCGAGGTGCGGCCGCTCGCGCCCTCGGACGTGCACGTGCTCTGCCGCAGCAAGCGAGACGCGGAGGCGGTGGGCGCGGCCCTCGCCGAGGCCGGGGTGCCGCACGCGCACTTCAAGCAGGAAGGCCTCTTCCAGACGGAGGCGGCGCGGCACGTCTGGGAGCTGCTCCGCGCGATCGAGAGCCCCGACGATCCGGTGCGGCGGCTGCACGCCTGGCTCACGCCGTTCTTCGCGGTGCCGCTCGACCGGCTGGCCGACTGCCGCGACCTGCCCCCGCAGCACCCCCTGGTGGCCCTGCTCGCGCGCTGGCGAGAGCTCGCCGAGGGGCAGCGCTGGGCGGCGCTCTTCCGGGCGGTCCTCGAGGAGTCCGGGCTCGCTCGCCGCGAGCTCTTCGCCGCCCAGAGCGAGCGCCGGCTCACCGACTACCAGCACATCCTCGAGGTGCTGCTCGAGGAGACCCACCGCGGCCGCCGCTCGCTGCCGGAGCTGCTCGCGCGCCTCGGCGCCTTCATCGAGGAGCGCGAGCTGCCGCCGGGGGAGAGCGGCAACGTGCACCGCCTGGAGAGCGAGCGGAACGCGGTGCAGCTCCTCACCATGCACAAGTCGAAGGGCCTCGAGGCGGAGGTGGTCTTCCTCGTCGGCGGCCTGAGCGAGGTGCGCTCGGACGGGCTCTCGCCCAAGGTGTTCCACGACGACGACGGGCGGCGCGTCGCCTGGATCGGAGACCCCACCGACGCGGTGCGCGAGCGCATCGAGCGCGAGCGCCGCGAGGAGGCCGAGCGCCTGCTCTACGTCGCCCTGACCCGCGCGCGTCGGCGCCTCTACCTGCCGTACTTCGGCCCGCCTCCGCCGGGCGTCGAGGTCTCGGGCGAGGCGAGCTTCGAGCTCGCCGCGGAGCCGCCGCAGGTGGAGGACGTCGCCCGCGCCCAGCTCGACTTCTTCTTCGAGGACCCGCAGGCCGACGGCCGGAACGGCGCGACCCGCGAGCGGTCCGCCGAGCACCCCGCCGAACACCCCGCCGAATACGAGGGCGAATACGAGCTGCGCCGCCTCGACGGCCCGTATCGCGTCCTGAACGATCGCCTGCAGGCGCTGGTCGGCGCCGGACACGCCTTCGATCGGGCCGAGATCGACGTGGCTCCCACCCGCGACGCCGGGGCCGATCCTCGGCTCGCGCTCGACGCGTGGGCGCCGCCGCCCGAGCTGCTCACCGTCGACCCGGACGAGGAGGCCGCCTTCGAGCGGCTCCGCCGCAGCCGCGCGGGCTTCGACGTGACCTCCTACACCCGCATGAAGCGGCTCGCGGGCGGCTTCCGCCCGGCCGAGGAGCGCGCCGAGGGCGCGGCCACCGAGGCGCTCGTCGCAGACGCGGTGGACGCGGCGCTCCCCGAGGCCGACGCGCTCCCCGGCGGCGCCGCGGTCGGCGTCTTCCTGCACGAGGTGCTCGAGCACCTCGACTTCGCCGAGGCCGCCGGGCTCGAGACGTCGGAGGCGCTGCTCTCGCACGCCTCGGCGCTCTTCGAGGCGCGCGCCGACGCCAACGGCGTGGAGCGGAGGTGGCTCGGGCAGGCCGCCGCGCTCGTGCACGCCGCGCTGCACGCCGAGCTGCGCCTCGCGGACGGCGCCGTCCTGTCCGGCCTGTGCCGCGCGGGCCGCCTCGCGAAGGAGCTGCCGTTCCTGCACCCCATCCCCGAGCCCGATCACCCGCGGCTCGGGCAGGGCGCGCCCGTCGTCGAGGGGCCCGGCCTGCGCATCGACCGCGGCTTCGTGCGGGGCGTCATCGACCTCATCGTCGAGCACGAGGGCCGCCACCACGTCATCGACTACAAGAGCGACCGGCTCCCGAGCTACGGGCCGGGCCCGCTGACCGACCACGTCCAGAAGAACTACGCGGTGCAGGCGCGGCTCTACACCCTCGGCGCGCTCAAGGCCCTCGGCATCCACGACGAGGCCGCCTACGAGGCGAAGTTCGGCGGGCTGCTCTACCTCTTCCTCCGCGGCCTGGGCGGCGAGGACTCGGCGTCGTGGACCCTGCGCCCGAGCTGGGACGACGTGCGCGGCTGGGAGGAGGCGCTGCTCGACGAGGCCCCGTGGGGCTACCCGCTGCCGCCACTTCGCGCCCCGTCGCGCGCGCATTCGAGGTAGTCTCCCCGTCCGGGAAGGGACGGGGTCGATGGAGCTCATCGAAGAGACGGCCATGAAGGTCGGCTGGCGCGTCTGGCAGGCGCGTCCACCGCAGCCGTCCCTCACCGTCGTCGTCAAGGCGACGTTCGAGATCCCCGAGGAGGGCGTCTGTCGCCTCGCGGACGAGCAGGCCCTGCCCACCGGCGACCTGCACCACGACGATGATCCCGAGCGGAGCCTCCGCTACGCGTCGGATCTGGAGCTGCTGAAGCCCCGCGCGGAGTGCCTGGTGGTGGGGAGCTTCCACGCGCCGGGCGGCCGCCCGGTCCCCCACTCCAAGGCCGCGTTCCAGATCGGCGCGGTGGGCAAGCAGCTCGCGGTGTTCGGGGATCGCGCCTGGGGGGCGTCCGGGCCGGGCGCGCCGACGCCGATGACCACGATGCCGCTCGCCTGGGAGCGCGCGGTCGGGGGCCCCGGCGTCTACGAGAACCCGGTCGGCGCAGGCCTCCGCGCGGTCCAGACCGAGTCGGGCGCGGTGACGCCGATGCCGAACCTCGAGGACCCGGCGCAGCTCTGGATGTCGCCGGGCGCGCGGCCGAAGCCGATCGGCCTGGGGCCGGTCCCCCGCACGTGGCGCAGCCGGATCCGCTTCGCCGGCACCTACGACGAGGTCTGGCAGCAGACCCGCTACCCGTGGTTCCCCGAGGACATGGACTGGCGCTTCTTCAACGCCGCCCCCGAGGACCAGCAGATCGACGGGTGGTGGCGAGGCGACGAGGAGATCGCGCTCCGGCACCTCCACCCGGCCCACCCGACGGTCCGCTGCCGGCTCCCCGGGCTGCGGCCGCGGGCCTTCCTCGCGCGCGCCGGCGAGTCCACCCTCGACCCGGTGGGCCTGCGCCTCGACACCCTGGTCGTCGACGCCGACGCGGGGCTGCTCTACGCGCTCTGGCGGGGCGTGACCGAGGTGAAGAAGGAAGACCTCTCGGACGTGACGCACCTCTACGTCGCCGAGCAGGCGCCGGGGGCGCGGACCGGCGACGACGCTTTCCAGGCCTCGTACCAGGCGAAGCTGGACGCGCTCGCCGCGGAGGCGATCGCGGAGGAGGCCGAGTCGGCCCCGACGTCGAGCCTGGAGAAGCAGCAGGCGATGCTCGCGGCGATGGTCGACCCGAGCGCGCCGGGCGCGAAGTGGGCGCACCTCGATCAGGCGATGACCGTGCGCGGCGACGACACCGCGCTCCAGGAGGCCCTGCGGGAGGCGATGGAGCAGAAGCGCGCCGCCGAGGGCGGCATCCGCTCGGTCTTCGACGACGCCCTGAAGCTCGGGCCCCGGAGCGAGGAGCGGGAGCTGTCGCCGGAGGAGCAGCTCGAGCTCGAGATGCAGCTCGCCCTCGGCGACATGCTCGACCCGGCGGAGGACCCCGGGCGCGAGCGCGTGCAGGCGGCGGCGCGGGCCGGGGAGAGCCTCGAGGGGGCGGACCTCAGCGGCGCCGATCTCGGCGGCCTCGACCTGGTGGAGCTCGATCTCCGGGGCGCGATCCTCGCGCGGGCCAACCTGAGCGGCGCCCGGATCGAGCGCTGCAAGCTCGACGGCGCCAACCTCGCCGAGGCCGAGCTGTCGATGGCGAGCTTCGACGGCTGCTCGCTGACCGAGGCCGACCTCACCAGCGTCCGCGCCCAGCGGGCTCGCTTCCATCACTGCGATCTCTCGGACGCCGTCGTGCGCGAGTCGTTCGTGCGCGAGGCCCGCTTCGGCTCGTGCACCCTGCGGCGCACCGAGCTCGCGCAGAGCGACCTGGCCGACACCCACTGGATGAGCTGCACGCTCGACGAGGCCGACCTCAGCGGCGCGACGCTCGAGCAGGCGGTCTTCCGCGACAGCACCCTGGTCGACGCCTGGCTCGAGGGCGGCGTGAAGGCGCGCCGGCTCCGCCTCGACGGCTGCGACGCGACCCTGCTCCGGGCGTCGGAGGGCGGCGACTTCCAGGAGGCGAGCTTCAAGCGGGCGAGGCTCGACGGCGCGCGCTTCGGTCAGGCGAACCTGCGGCGCGCGAGCTTCAACCTCGCGACGCTCTCGCGCGCCGACTTCAGCGAGGCGTCGCTGCTCGAGGCGGCGCTGGTCGGCTGCGATCTCCGCCACGCCCGCTTCGACGGCGCGTCGATGGTGCGCGCCGCGCTGATGAAGTCGAACCTCATGCAGGCGCGGTTCGAGGGCGCGAACCTCACCAGCGCCGACCTGCGGGGCGCGAGCCTCTACCAGGCGGAGCTCTTCCACGCGCGGCTCGACGACGCGCGGCTCGACCTCGCGGACACCGAAGGGACCCGGCTGCGATGAGCGAGGTCGTCCTGGAGACGGTCGAGGCGCTCACGGCGGCCCTCGGCGCCAAGCGCCGGCTCAGCCGCGCCCTGGTGAAGGGCGTCGAGCTCCAGGGGGTCGACCTCTCGAGGGCGCGCTTCGTCGACGTGCGCTTCGAGGGCGTGCGGCTCCGCGGCTGTGATCTGAGCGGGGCCGAGCTGCGCGGGGTGCGCTTCGCCGGCGGCGCGATCGCGAGCTGTCGCCTCCGCGACGCGCGCTTCTCGAGTGACTGCGTGCTCGGCGGGCCGGGCGAGGAGCTCGACCTGTCGGGCTCGAGCTTCGGGCGGGCGACGCTCGAGGGGCTCGATCTCCGGCACGTGCAGCTCGGTGGCGCGCGCCTCGAGGACGCCCGGCTCCGCGGCGCGATCCTCGAGGAGGCGAGCCTCCCCGGCGTGTCGCTCTCGCGCGCCGATCTGCGGGAGGCGAAGCTCGCCGGGGCGGCGCTCGCGGGCGCGGACCTGAGCCGCGCGCGGCTCGACGGCGCGGACCTGAGCCGCGCGCTCCTCGACGCGACGGTGCTCGAGGGCGCGAGCCTGCGCGGCGCGCGCCTCGCCGAGACCTCGATGGGCGGCGCCACCTGCGATCACGCCGACCTCGGCGGCTGCGATCTCCGGGGCCTCGCCGCGCCGCCGCTGGCCCTCCGCGAGGCCCGGCTCGAGGAGGCCAACCTCTCGGGCCTCGCGCTCGCGGGCGCGACCCTCGAGGGGGCGCGGCTCGCCGGCGCCTCGCTCCTCCGGGCCGGGCTCCGCGAGGCGCGCCTCGACGGCGCCGACCTCACCGGCGCGATCCTGGACGGCGCCGATCTGCGCCGCGCGTCCTTCGCCAAGGCCGCGGCGGCGGGCGCGAGCCTGAAGGGCGTCACCGCCGCGGGCTCGCGCTGGCGCGGCGCGGACCTCGCGGACGTGGATCTCGGAGACGCCGATCTGACCGACGCCGAGCTCGACGGCGCGTGCCTCGACCGGGCGCGGCTGGGCGGCGCGACGCTGGTCGGCGCGAGCCTCGCCGGCGCGAGCTGGAACGACACCGCGATGGCGGGCGCCACGCTCCGGGAGGTCGATCTCTCGGGCTGCGTGCTCATCGGGGCCGACCTGACGGAGGCGGATCTCTCGTCGGCGCGGCTCGACGCCTGTGACCTCTCGGGTGCCCGGCTGGAGCGGGCAAGGCTCGCGGGCGCCTCGCTCGCGGGCGCGCGGCTCGACGCCGCCATCCTCGACGGCGCGCAGGCCCAGGGGGCGTCCTTCGCCGAGGCCTCGCTCGTGCGGGCCACCGTCGACGGCGCCGATCTCTCGCAGGCGGACTTCACCGGGGCGGACCTGACCCGCACCTTCCTCGCCCCGGCCACCCTGCGGGGCGTGCGCTTCACCCGGGCGGCTCTGGCCGGCGCGGTGCTCGAGGGGGCGGAGCTGATGCGCTGCGATCTCACCGACGCCGATCTGAGCGGGGCGACCTTGACCCGCGCGCGGCTCAGCGAGGCCGACCTGTCCCGGGCGAGCCTGCGCGAGGCCCTCCTCGGCGGCGCCTCGATGCTGAAGACGGTGGCGCGCGACGCGGACTTCAGCGGCGCGAGCCTGCGGGGCGCCGACGCCCGGGGGGCCGACCTCCGCGGGGCGCACTTCGTCTCCGCCGAGCTCGTCGAGGCCCGGCTCTCCCTGGCGCGGCTGTCGCGCGCGCTCCTCGAGCGGGCGGATCTGCGCAAGGCCGATCTCGAGCAGGCGAGCTTGCGATTCTGCGTGCTCGACCACGCCAAGCTCGACGGCGCGCGGCTCTGCATGGCGCAGCTGTCGGGCGCGTCGATGCACGCGGCCACCACCGACGGCGCCGATCTCCGCGACGCCGACCTGACCGACGTCGCCGGCACGGATCCCGCCCGGGCCCGCGCCGAGCTCTTCACCCTGCCGAACCGATGAGGTCCCGATGAACGCGCTCCCCCTCGAGCTCCCCCACGCCGGCGCCTTCTCGGCCCGGGTCACCGCCGCACGGGGCGCGCGCGTCGAGCTGGAGTGCGCGCGGCGCGGGCAGGTCGAGGCCCGCAACGCGGCCGCCGGCTACCGTCCGCGGGCCGGCGATCGGGTGCTGTTGATCGAAGGGGAGGGCGGCGCGCTCTTCGTCGTCGGCGTGCTCACCGCGCTGCGCGAGGCCGGCGAGCCCCTGGTGGCCGAGGACGGCAGCGAGGCGAGCCTGGGCGCCGACGGCGTGCTGCGGGTGCGCGACGGATCCGGCGCGCTCCTCTTCGAGCACCACGGCGACCGCTCCGTCGTGCACGCCCCGCGCGGGGATCTCGCGCTCCGGGCCGAGGGCCGCGTCACGCTCGACGGGCAGGAGGGCGTCGAGGCGCGCAGCGACGGGCCGATCGAGCTCGCGTCGGGGGCGAGCGCCCTGCGCCTCGACGACGACCGCGCCTCGCTGGTCTCGCCGCGGCTCTCGGCGGAGACCGAGGAGGCGACGCTCCGATCGAAGGACGCCAGCCTCGTGGTCGGGACCCTCCGGACGGCGGTGCACCGCCTCCGCGAGCGCGTCGAGCACGTGGATCGCCGCGCCGGCCGGGTGGTCGAGCACGCGCGCGAGATCTTCCGTGAGGTCGAGGGGCTCGAGCAGACCAAGGCCGGGCGCCTCCGGCTCGTCGCCGAGAAGGCGCTCTACGCGATCGGCGGCCAGACGCTGCTCAAGGCGCGCGAGGACGTGAAGATCAAGGGCGAGAAGGTCTACCTCGGGTAGCGCGCGTCACCCGTTGACGATCACCTTCGTCTGAGACGGGGCGATGACGTTGCCGGCCGGCGCGTTCGCGCTCGCGCCGTTGTGCGCCGTCGTCTTGAGCATGTTGACGATGTCGTTGCCCTCGACCTTCACCTTGGACACGCCGACCTTGAAGGTGGCCTTGTCCATGTTGGTACCGCTGCTCACGCCCTTGAGCGTGCCCGCCTCGTCGCCCATGGTGCGCGGGATCTCGGTCGCCTTGGTCACCACCGGCTGGTTGAGGATCTTGACCTTCTTGCTGCAGGTGCCCCCGTTGGCCTGCGTGAGCATGGCGATGTTGGGGAACGGCACCGGGATGGGCGGCGCCGGCGGCGCGGGCACCTTGCACACGTCGGGGAAGGCGAAGGCCTGACCGCCTCCCTTGGTCGAAGCGGGGAACATCAGCGCTCTCCTCTCATCGCACGATCCTCAGGGCTCCGTCGCGGGGCGCGACGAGGATCTCGAAGCGCTTGCGGGAGCCATCGTCCGCCGGCGGCGTCTCGAGCAGGGCCTTGCCGTCCGGGCGCCGCAGCCACCAGATCCGGCCGCCGCAGCAGGAGACCGGCTCGACCTCGTCGCGCTCGAAGGGCTCGACCCCGGCGGGCAAGAACACGGTCGCGAGCCCCGCGCGCAGGTCGTCGCGGAAGAGCGCCTCGGGCTCGGCGTAGGCGCGCGCGTAGGCCGCGATCTTCGGCTCGAGCTCGGCGACGAGCCCGTCCGCGTCCTGGGCGAGGGCGAGGTCCCGCAGGTGGATCGCGTAGTCCTTCAGCGCCTCGACGTCGTCGTGGGCCTCCGCCTCCTGCAGCTCGTCCGCGAAGTCCGGGGGAGGGCCCTCGGGGTTGGCGTCGAAGAGCAGGAAGAAGGTCTGCGGCACGTCGAAGTCGGGCTCCTCGCCGTCGGCCTCGCGCTGCCGGGAGTCGGCGATGCGCTGGCGCAGCTCGTCGTGGAGCGCCGCCTCGAGCACGAAGGGGCCGGCGCCGGGCGCGATCGGCTCTCCTCGCGCCGCGATCGGCACGTTGACGAAGATCTCCGCCGCCTCGAGCGCGTCCCGCGCGTCCTCGGGCTCGCCGAGGGGCCAGACCCGCACCTCGACCATGTTGTCCGAGGGGAGCAGGTAGGGGTTGGCGGGCGGCGCGAAGTGCTCGGCCTGATCCGGGTCGGTCGCCTCGAGCGCGATCAGCGGCAGGTCGTTGAGCAGCACCTCCACCCGGCAGCCGTCCACGATGGCCTCGAGGTGGTGGATGGTCTTCGGCCGCGGCGGGGGCGGGCCCTCGTCTTCAGCCGGCTCCAGCGGCGGGAGCTCTTCTTCGGGCGGCAGGTCCACCGCGGGCGCGTCGTAGTTGGGCTCGATCATTGGTTGGCCGCCAGGAGCTTGCGGGTCGGGCTCGCGCCCGCCTCGAGGTGCACGGCGAGGCTGCAGCCCCTCACGGAGCCGCTCAGGTAGCGCCGGAGATCGCTGAGCGAGACCCAGTCTCGCGACCAGCTGCGGGCGCCGATCACGTCGAGGTCCTCGCGGATCGCGTTGGCGAGCGCGTCGACCGCCTTCGGCACCTTGTCGAACGCGGTGTCGCGCTCGACGCGGGCGGCGATGAGGTCGGCGCACGAGCTCAGCGTGTAGCGGGTCTCGCCGTCGTCGGAGAACACGCGGATGTCCCAACCGCGCGTGAGCACCCCGAGGATCACGCGGGAGATCGCCGTCTGGCTCATCGTCGGCGGCTGATAGGGCTCGTCGCGCGGCCACTCCAGGCCCCACCACGGGCCGGGCGGCACCAGCTCCCACTCGTGCACGTCGGTCCAGCTGATCCCGAGCACGCCGGCCGAGGTCTCGCAGGTCGCCGTGATGCCGGTCCACCGGGCCTTGGCGTCGACGCTGACCATCGAGTTGCGCTGGTTGATCCCGATGAAGGCCTCGGTCTCGATCGCGGTCTCGCCCTTGGCGTTGAACTTGAAGACGTAGCCGGCCTCGGCGCGGGCGCCGAGCTCGCCGGTGAGCTTGCCCTTCACGCCCGGCAGCCGGAAGCCCGGCGCGCCGTCGGGGCTCTCTCGCTTCATGCCGCACTCGACGCCCAGCTCGCCCTTGAGCGCGGCGTAGATCTGGAGCTTGAAGCTGCAGGCGCTGACGCCGATGCCGATCTCGAAGGTGACGCTGAAGATCGTCAGGCTGAGCGCGACGTCGACGAACTGGTAGACGCGGTGGTCGGTGTGCTCCTTCCAGTACCACTCGACCGCGACGCCGCCCTGCATCAGCTGCAGGTTCCAGTCGATGTACCAGCCCACCTTCGGGGCGTAGTCCTTCACCATCTCGATGATCTGGCGGAAGGTGTCGGCGTACTTCAGCACCGCGCCGATGACGGCGAAGACGTCGAGATCGACCTTGTCGCCGTCGCGGGAGAGGGTGATGACGTCCCAGACCTTCATCAGGGCCGGGGAGGGCTCGAAGTCCGGGCCCTGCGAGCTGTCGTAGCTCGAGCCGGTCACCGTGAGCGAGCTCGGCCCCCAGTAGGCGTCCTCGGCGGTCACCGTCTCCTTGAGCTCGCCGCCGCTCGCGAGGCCCTTGATCTCCTTGGCGCCCTCCGCCTCGTACTTCGCGCCGCCCTTGTAGCCGGCCATCGGCGGGAGCTTGAACTCGAACTTGAACTGCCGCGGGTTGTAGACGACGACCGGGATCGACGTGGGGCCGGGCCGGATGGTGTGAGTCGTCTTCTCCTTGAACGACCGCCAGAAGCTCGGCAGCAGGATGTTCAGGATGTCGACGTCGCCGTGGTAGGCGACGTCCACCGCGTACGTCGTGTATCCGCCGGGGTGGGAGCCGTTCTGCGACGCCTGGCTCGCCTCGCGGCCGGGCGTGGTCACCTCGAGCGAGCCGGGCATGCTGCCCAGGTAGTCGTCGCGCCAGTGGACCTGGATGGAGTCGGTCGTCGCGCCCTTCTCCGGCACGACCTCGATCCGCGTGCCCTTCTCGAAGAGATCGCGGCCGTTCGTCGAGTGGTGGTGGCACTCGAGGATCCAGTCCTTGATCTTGACCTCGTCTTCGGCCTGCGAGGACTCCTGCTCGTCCTCCTGGCTCGCGCCGCCGCCGCCGAGCGCGTGCTGATGGCGGGTGACCACCGGCGCGTCGTCGTCGCGCACGCGGCGCAGGCGCAGGCTGCCGTCCTCGAGGCGCCGGGTCAGCAGCGCGAGCATCTCGAGGTCGCTCAGCGGGCGCGCGGGCGCCATCGGGTCGCTCATCAGGACGTGCCGGAGGACCTCGCGGTTGCCCGGCGAGTCGAGCGCGTCCCGCAGGAAGCACGCCGCCAGCGCGGGCAGGTCCATGTCGTCGGTCGTGACGTCGAGCGGGTGGCCCAGCTCGAACAGCTCCCCCATCGGGCCATAGATCTCGTGGCTCACGCGCCCCTCCTCGTCACCCCAGCATCAGTCGATAGAGCGCCTCGGCCTGCGAAGCGCTGAGCGGTCTCAGCATACGGTACTGCTGACGTGCCCGATCGGTTTGACCGAGCCGGTGATAACAAGACCCCGCGTTGTAACGGACGGTCGCGTCCGACGGGACCTGCTTGAGGATGGCCTCGTAGACCTGCGCGGCGTCGTCCAGCCGGGCGGCGTGATCGTAGAGCCCGCCGAGCGCCCGGAGGAGCCCGAGGTCGTTCACGCCGCCGCCCCGCGCGGTCTCGTACTCCTTCACCGCGTCGTCGGTCTTGCCGGTGTGGTGGTAGCAGGCGCCCAGCCAGTAGTGCGTCGTCGGCGACGTGCTGCCGTTCTTGATCGCCATGCGCAGCGCGCCGGCGGCCTCCTCGTAGCGGCCCGCCGACATGTAGGCGTAGCCCAGCGCCTCCCGCGCCTCGATCGACTCGGAGCGCGCGCTGACCGCCTGTTCGTAGGCCTCGGTCGCCTCCGCGACCTTCTGGAGATCCATCAGCGAGCGGCCGAGCGAGAGCAGCGCGTCGGCGTCCCCGGGCTCCTCCTCGAGCGCGCGGCGGAACGCGGCGACCGCCTCCTCGTGCCGGCCCATCGCGCGCAGCACCCGGCCGCGCCCGCGGTGCGACGGGGCGTCGCCGTCGTAGATGTCGAGCGCGGCGTCGAAGGCCTTCAGCGCGAGCTCGTGGTCGTCTCGCGCGAGCCGCGCGCGCCCCAGCTCGAGGAACGCCTCGAGGTTGCCGGGGCTCAGCCGGGCCGCCTCGTCGAAGGCCTTCACCGCGTCGAGCGTGCGATCGAGCGGCATGTACGCGCGTCCCGCGCCGATCCAGGCGTCGACGAGCTCCTTGTCCTTGGCGAGCGCCTTCTCGAACGCGTCCGCCGCCTGCGCGTGGTCGCCGGCCTCGGCCAGCATCCGGCCCTGCACGGTCAGCAGGCCCGGGTGCGCGGGATCGGCGCGCAGGCCGCGGCGCACCGCCGACTCGATCTTGTCGGTCTCGAGCGTCGCCTCGTAAGCCCGCACCAGCTCGTGGAAGAGCTCCGCGTCGTCCTCGACGTGCCGCGCCGCGCCCTCGAGCGTGCGGGCCGCCTCCTCGAACTCTCCGTCCTCGAGCTGCAGCACGCCGAGCTGCCGGGCCGCGTCGAAGCGACCGGGGTCGATCCGGAGCGACTCGGCGAAGGCGGCCTGGGCCCGGTCCTCTTCGCCGAGCTCGAGCAGCACCATGCCGAGGTCGCGGCGCACCTCGGCGTGCTCGGGGGCCACCTCCACCGCGCGCTCCAGCTCCTCGAGGGCGTCCTGCAGCCGCCCGGCCCGGCGGTAGGCGGCGGCCAGCTCGCGGCGCGCCTCCAGGTGACCGCCGTCCCGGTCGAGCACCTGGCGGAAGCTCGCCACCGCCTTGCCGTCGTCGTTCGCCAGCACGTGCGCGAGCCCCGCGCCGTAGTGCGCCTCGACGTGATCGGGGTGCTTGGCGATCACCCGCTCGAAGCTGCTCGCCGCGTCCTGCGGTCGCTCGAGCTCGAGGTAGACCTTGCCGAGCGCGACCCCGGGCTCGGGCGCCTCCTTCGCGAGCCGGACCGCGTGTCGGAGCGCGCGCATCGCCTCCTCGAGATCGCCCTGCAGGCGGTAGGCGTCGCCGGCCGCGGTGTAGGCGGCGCCGAAGTCCGGGCGCACCCGCGTGGCCTGCCGGAAGGCCTCGGCCGCCGCGTCCGCCTCCTGCCGCGCGAGCCGCACCTGCCCGAGGCAGTACCAGGCGTCGGCGTGATCGGGGCTGCGGCGCACGACCTCCTCGTACTCGCGCAGCGCGTCGTCCTGGTTGCCGCGCTCCTGGAAGCACTTGCCCAGCGCGAAGCGCCCCTCGACGTGGTCGGCGTCGTATCGCAGGCAGTCCTGCAGCGACTCGATCGCCTTGTCCATGCGGCCCATGTGCGACAGCGCGTAGCCGAGCTCCGCGTGCAGCTCGGCGTCCTCGGGCGCGATCCAGATGGCCTGCTCGAACGCCTCGAGGGCCTCCGCGTGCCGGCCTACCGAGACCTGCAGCGCGCCGAGCAGCCCGTGCAGGGCCGCGTCGTTCGGGCGCAGGCGCAGGGCGCTGTGCACCGCCTCGATCGCGTCGTCGATCCGGCCGAGGTCGCGGAGGATCTCGCCCTGCAGCCGGAGGATGTCGAGGTCGTCGGGGGCGAGCACCCGGGCCTCGCCGAGCGCCTTCTCCGCCTGCTCGTCGCGGTCGAGCTTTCGGAGCACCCGCGCGAGCTCGATGAAGAGCTTGGGCACCTCGGCGTCGACCCGGATGCCCTTCTCGTAGGCGGCGACCGCGTCCTCGTGTCGCTCGAGCGAGGCGAGGGCCTGGCCCTTGAAGAGGTAGGTCTCGGCCGTCGGGTCGATGGACTCCGCCTCCTCGAACGCCTCGAGCGCCTCGACGTGCCGGCGCAGCGCGCGCAGCGAGAGGCCGAGCCCGCGGTGGGACGCGTGCCGGTGCGCGTGGATCGCGATCGCCTTCTTGTAGGCGTCGATCGCGTCCTCGTGCTCGCCGAGGTGACGCTTGGACTCGCCGAGGTGGAAGAACGCGGGCTCCATGCGCGCGTCCCGCTCGACCGCCTTCTCGAAGGGGCCGACCGCCTCGAAGTGCTCGCCGTGCTCGAAGTGGTGGAAGCCGAGCGCGTAGTGCACCCCGGCCACCTCGGGCTGGAGGCGCACGGCGTGGCGCAGCGCCTTGGTCGCCTCCTCGGCCCGGCCGAGCGCGCGGTAGCTCTCGCCGAGGTGGGAGAAGGCCAGGGCGTAGCCCTTGTCGAACGCGGTCGCGTGCTCGAGCACCTCCACCGCCTCGCGGTGTCGGTCGAGCTTCGCGAGGGTCTTGCCCTTGCCGTCGAGCGCGTGGATCTCGTCGCCGCGCAGCTCCAGCGACTTCTCGAACGCGTCGAGCGCGTCGTCGTAGCGGCCGAGGCGATAGAGCGGCTCCCCCAGGCGGCGGTGCGCCTCGGCGTCGTCGGGCTGGCGCTGGACGGCCTCCTGGAACGACGCCGCCGCGTCCTCGTCGAGCTCGATGCGCTCCTGCTGCTCGCCGACCGCGAACCAGATCGGGGCCTGCTCGGAGTCGACGTCGAGGGACTTCCGGTAGGCGCGCACGGCGTCGACCGGCTGGTCGGCGTTGGCGCGGGCGAGGCCGAGCGCGTTGAGCACGTCGGTCCGCTCGGGCGACAGATCGTGCGCCTTCTCGAGCGCGTCCGCCGCCTCCGCCCACGCCTCGTTCCGGCTGCGGCTGATGCCGAGGCGGAACCAGAGCTCGGTCTCCTTCGGGAAGAACGGCGCGGCCCGACCGTAGAGCTCGGCGGCGCGCGCGTGGTCGCCGATCGCGGCGTAGGCGTCGCCCCCCTCGTAGAGCGCCTTGTCGTGCTCGGGCTCCTGCTCGAGGACCTTCTCGAAGGCCTCGGCCGCGGGGGCGTGCTCGCCGACGAGGTTCTGGCAGTGACCCCGCCAGTACCAGGCGTCGAAGAGGTCGGGCTTGTGGGTCGTGGCACCTGCGAAGCCCCGCGCCGCGCCCTCGAGGTCGCCCTTCTCCAGGTAGGCCAGGCCGAGGTGATAGAAGGCGACGCCGTAGTCGTCCCGGAGCGACACCGCCTTCTCGAGGTGCTCGATGGCCGGATCCAGCTGCGCCGCGTTCCGGTAGGCCTTCCCGATCATGTACCGCTTGACCGGGTCGTTCGGAGCCACGAGGAGCGCGGTCTTGAGCACCTCGATCTGCTGCTCGGCTTTTCTCTTCTCCGACGGATCGCGGTCGAAGGCGTAGCTCGTCTGCTGCGTGGTCATCGGCGCTGCGCCGATGGTAGGCGGCCACGTCTCCGATCGGAAGGGTCATGAGACGTGAGCCTCCACTCGGCGTGACAGGCCGGAGGGCCGAGCGGGACAGCCGCCGGATCGACGCGAAAAACGGGGGCCCGCGGTCTCGGCACCGAACCTGAAAAGAAAAAAGACGACCGGCGCCACGCACCGCCGGGAAGGTCCGCGGCGGCGCCGCGTATCAGCCATCCGTTCTCAACGCAGCATTTTCAAGGAGTCGAGACCATGGGAGCCATCGCAGCCATCCTCATCGCCGGCGGTATCGTCGCACTCATCGTGGGCGCTTTCCTCAAGTTCAAGGGAGGCAAGCTCATCAAGACCCCGTTCGCCAAGACCGGCGACGCGGCGTCCAACCCGTCCGTGGCCGACGCCAAGGGCCGCGTCAGCGTCGAAGGCAACGTCCAGTGCCCGCAGCCGCTCGTCGCCCCGTGCTCCGGCCAGCCCTGCCTCTACTACGTGCTGAAGGTCGAGGGCTCCTGGAAGGAGGGCGACAGCACCAAGAGCAAGACCTACCTCGAGGAGAAGATCGCCGCGCCCTTCAGCCTCGACGACGGCTCCGGCGCCCTTCCGATCGACGCCTCCAAGGGCGGTGACTACGACATGCAGACGTCGTTCAACGAGACGAAGAAGGAGGGCTTCTTCGCCGACCTGAAGAACGCGGTGGGCAAGAAGGAGCCGATCATGTTCGGCAACTACGCCTTCGAGAACCCGCCGATGAGCAAGGCGAACAAGTTCCAGTGCACCGAGCGCATCGTCCCGCTCCCCGAGAAGGCCTTCGCCCTCGGCAACCTCGAGCAGGGCGTGCTCACCTCCAAGGGCATGTTCGGCATGATGCTCTCCTCGAAGTCGCGCGACGAGATGATCGGCAGCGCGGCCAAGAACTCGAAGATGGCGTTCATCGGCGGCGCTGCGGCCGCCGGTGTCGGCCTGGTCGTCGGAGTGGTCTCCGCTCTCGTCGGCTAGGTGCTTCCACGTCTCGAAGAGGCCCCGGGGCACCCGCCCCGGGGCCTCGCTTTTTTGGGGGCCAGCGCGAAGCGTCGGCCCCCAAAACCCGTGCCCGTGCCCGTGCCCCTGCCCGAATCCGACCGACAGCGAAACGACAGGGGAGGAGGGAGGTGGGAGGCGAGGAGGAACAGCCAGGCCTGGCGCCGCCCCGCCCCCAGAACCGAAACCGCGGCACCCAGCCCCACCGTCCCCCCGATCGAGGCATGGCCCCCCACCGCCGAGGCCCTCCGCGCCTGCCCGAACCTCGTTGGCAGCCCCCTTGCTGTGCCCACCGGCCAAGAAGGAGGAACCATGAAGAAGACCCTGATCATCGGCGCCATCCTCGCCCTCGGCGGCGCGCTCTCGGCCTGCGACGACCCGGTCGAGGAGCAGCGCGAGGAGATGGAGGAGCGTCGCGAGGAGCGCCAGGAGGCCGCGAGCGAGGCGCTCGAGGAGATGGCCGAAGGCGCGGGCGAGGCCAACGCGGCCCTGCGCGGCGAGAACGAGATCGTCCAGGAGGTCGAGGGCATGCGCGCCGAGGAGGCGATGGAGGACACCATCGAGGAGCACGCCGAGGCGATGGAAGAGGAGTGATCGCCCCGACGTGATCACGTCATCGGCGACGTGGCCGCGTCGCGGGGGGCGGTCGGTCGGCGGGGCCTCTCGCGGTCTGCGACGGCGGCACGAGCGCTGCAGAACGGGCCGCCATGTCCCACGCTGCGCCCCGCACCCGGCTGCTCCTCGCGCTCACGCTCGCGCTCTCCGCGTGTGACGGCGCCGCCCCGCCCCCGGACGCCGCCGCGCCCCCGGACGCCGCGTCCCCCGGGGACGCGAGCCTCGACGCCGCCGCGCCCCGGGACGGCGCCACTTCTCTCGACGCCAGCGCACGGCCCGACTCGGGGGTGACCAGGGACTCGGGGACAATCGTGGACGCGAGCCTCCCCGATGCCTCGGCTCACCCGGACGCTGGCGAGCCCGATGCGGGGACCGAGGAGGACGGCGGCCGCTGCGTCGACGGCGACGGGGACGGCCACGACGACGCGCGCTGCGGCGGCGACGACTGCGACGACACGGACGGCGCGATCCACCCCGGGGCGTCGGAGGTCTGCGACGGAGTCGACAATGACTGCGACCCCTCGACGCCAGACGGCTCCGGCGCCGCCTGCCCCGCCGAGCCGCACGCCTCCGCGACCTGCTCGGGCGGGGCGTGCGTGAGCACGTGCGACGCGGGCCGACTCGACTGCGACGCGTCGGCTCCCGGCTGCGAGTCCGACGCCACGTCCGACGACACCTGCGGCTTCTGTGGGGTCCGCTGCGGCTGGGGGGGCTGCGCGATGGGAGGGTGCGACGACCTCGCCCTCGTCGACCTGCGCGCCGGCGCGGCCTTCTTCTGCGCGCGCGCCGCCGACGACAGCCTGTGGTGCTGGGGAGACGTCGCCGCCGCGCCCTACGGCGGGCCCGACGCGCCCACCCAGCGAGCCAGCGGTGTCGCCGCGTTCGACGCGCGCGTCGTCGACGCCTGCGTGATCGACGCGGCGGGGCTCAGCTGCACCGGCACGACGCCGAGCGTCCCCGGGGCGGTGGAGCTCGGGGTCGGCTACCAGCACGCCTGCGCGCGAGACGGCGCGGGCGCGGTGCACTGCTGGGGCGCGAACGGGGAAGGTCAGCTCGGCGACGGCACCACCGTCGACCGCGTCAGCGCGGCTCCGGTCCCCGGCGTGACCGCGAGCGCGATCGACGCGGGGTGGAGGCACAGCTGCGCGATCACCGCGGGAGGCCTCGTGTGTTGGGGCTCGAACGCGAGCGGCGAGTGCGGGCACGGCGTCGCGAGCCCGTCCGCGGACCCGGCGCCGGTCGTCGGGTTCCCCGCGGGGGTGGGAGTGGCGCAGATCGGGCTGGGCGCGGAGACCAGCTGTGCTCGCCTCGTCGACGGCTCGGTCTACTGCTGGGGAGACAACAGCCGCGGCAGCGTCGGCGACGGCACCACCGTGGATCGCAGCCGCGCCACCGCGGTGGGCGGCGTCTCCGGCGCCACCGAGCTGGCGGTCGGGGCTCGGCACGCGTGCGCCGTCGTGGCCGGTGGCGCGGTGCGCTGCTGGGGGCGCAACCTCCGGGGCGAGCTCGGGGACGGCAGCAGCCGAGACTCCTCCTCCGCCGTGGACGTCATGGGGCTCCCGGAGCCGGTGGAGCATCTCGCCGCCGACAGCGACACCACCTGCGCGGTGGGTCGCAGCGGTCGGGTCTACTGCTGGGGGGGCGACAGGGATGGAGAGCTCGGTGATGGCCCGGCCGGTGGCGGCTCGCGCGTCGCCGTCGAGACGGTCCGGCCGACGCTCACGCCCTGATCAGTCCTCGAGGACGGTGTAGACGGCGCCGTCTCCGCGGCGGACGCGGAGCAGGGCGGAGCCGTCTTCGAGGGCCGCGGCGATCTGCGCGGGCTCGGTCACCGTCGCGCCTTCGGCGGCGACGACCACGTCACCCGGTCGCAGGCCGGCGCGGTCGGCGTCGCTGCCCGGGGCGACGCCGTGCACCATCACCCCGGCCCCGCCGAGCCGGCGCTGCTGCGCGGGGCTCAGGCGCGAGAGGCGAAGGCCCTCGGTCGGGCCGGCCTCGGGCGGCGGCGCGTTCCGGCGCGTCGCGCGCTCGGCGCCCGGCCGCTCCTCGGTCGGCCGCTCCTCGGTCGGCAAGGTGAGCGCGGTCGGTCGGCCCTCGCGCATCACGCCGAGGCGCACCGGCGTCCCGATGTCCTTGCGCAGGATCGCGCGGAGCAGATCGCGGCTCGCGCCGACGCGCTCACCGTCGACGTCCACCACCACGTCGCCCGGACGGAGGCCCGCTCGGGCGGCGGGGCCGCCGGGCACCACGTCGGCGATCAGGGCGCCGACCCGCGCGCGATCCCCGAGCGAGAACGCCTGGGCCAGCGCGGGGGTCAGCTCCTGGAACTGCACCCCGATCCACGGGCGCCGGACCCGGCCGTGCGCGATGAGATGCTCGGCGACGCGCTGGGACAGCTCCGCGCTGACCGCGAAGCCGATGCCGCTGGCGCGCCCGAGGATCATCGTGTTGATGCCGATCACCCGGCCGTCCAGATCGACGAGCGGCCCGCCGGAGTTGCCGGGGTTGATGCTCGCGTCGGTCTGCACGAAGTCCTCGATCTCGTTCATGCCGAGCCCGCGCCCGACCGAGCTGACCACGCCCGTCGTCACCGAGTAGTCGAGGCCGAAGGGCGACCCGATCGCGATCGACCACTGCCCCGGACGGACCGGCTCGGACGCGAAGCGCGCCGCGGGCAGGCCGCGCGCGGCGATGCGGATCACCGCGAGGTCGGTGGCCGGGTCGACCCCGATCACCTCCGCCGGCGCGCGCCGCCCGTCCTGGAGCTCCACCTCGATGCGCACCGCGTCTCCGACCACGTGGTGGTTGGTCAGCACGTAGCCGTCCTCGCGAATGATGACGCCGGAGCCGTTGCCGCGGCTCGTGGCCTCGCGCCCCTCGGCGCGCGCCTCCACCCGGATGGCGACCACCGAGCGCGACACGCGGGCGGCGACCTCGGTGAAGGCGGCCTCGAGCGCGCGCGCCGGCGCGGCGACCCCGGCGCTAGGCTCGGCGGCGCTCGGCTCGGCGACGCTCGGCTCGGGGGAGGGCTGCTGGGCGAAGACCACGCTGGCCGCGACGGTGCCCACGGCGAGGGCCGCCAGCGGGAGGAGCTTCGATCGGGACTTCATGACGGACGACTCCAATCGGCGTACGCCGTTGGGGGAAAACGAGCGGGGGTCGCCCGGGAGGCGACGCGCGACCGCGTACCTCAGGGGTAAGAGCTCCGTGGCGGTCCGTCCAGAGTGGGGATCTTCCACGGGAAATTCGCCACACCGCGCCGGCCGCGGCGCCACGCGTGCGGGGGCGCGGCGTGACGATGTCCTCCGACACCCCCATACTGGGGATGGTGCGGGTCTGGACGCGGTGGCAAGATCGCTGGCCGAGGGCGGGCCGCGGGGCTATGCGGCCCCTGGGGGACGCGTGAGCTCGACCGCGAACAGACGCACCGACGTGGCGACCGGCGTGAATCCGCCGGCGCACGGCGCGCTCGCGGTGGTGCGGGACCTCCGTGACGCCCTGTCCCGGGCCGACGTGGAGGCCGCGCAGCGCCTGCGCTGGCTGGCGCCCCGCCCCCCCGGCGAGCGGGACCTGCTCAGCGACATGGCCGCGGCGGAGGGCGTCGGCCCCGCGGTGGACCGCCTCTCCCGCTTCTGGGCCCAGGCCCACGTCCGCTTCGAGCACGTCCGGGAGATCGACGGGCTCGAGGCCGAGGTCTACGAGCGGCTGTCCCTCCCGGGGGAGAGCCTGCCGATCGTGTCGCTCGTGCGCCGCGACGCGCCGCACGCGCCGTGGCGGGTGGTCTGCACCAACGAAGCCCAGGACGAGCGCTTCGTGATCTGGATCTCGGTGCGCGCCGACACGGTCGACGAGGCCGGGCTGACCAAGACGCTCGGCGACGCCGAGGTGCTGATGATGGACGACGGCGGGGTGCTCGGGCACTCGACCCGCGGTTGGCTCGCCCACGTGCGCGGCCCGTTCGTCCCCAAGCAGTGGCCCGAGGTGCTGCCCGGTGAGGGCGGGCACGTGATCGAGCTCGCCACCGCGCTCGCCCCCGACGCGATGGAGCGCCGCGAGCAGCTCGCCTGGGTCCTCCGGTCCGCCAGCGGCTTCGTGCGGGTCCTCGAGGGGCAGGCCGCGATGCTGCCGGGCTCGAGCAAGCTGCTGCTCCCGCAGGCGCTGGCGGCGGCCGCGAGCGGTCAGCTGTCGGCGATGCAGGCCTTCCGGTTCTGGGCGCGCATCGAGGAGTCGTCCGGCTGGTTCCACACCCGGGGCCTCGGTCAGCTCGGCCTCCCCGAGGTCGAGGCGCCGGTCGACCTGCTGCCGTCGCCCGAGCGCACCGCGCAGCTCGCGCAGTGGATGGGCGCGACGCTCCTCGAGAAGACGCCGCTCCCCGCGCTCGGCACCGAGCTGCTGCTCGGAGAGGACAGCTTCCTCGTCGCGCCGGGCCGCCGCGGGCCGCGTCGCGGCAAGAGCTACGGCCGGTGGGGCGCGATCGGGCTGGTGTCCTCGGACCCGCGCTTCATGCGCGGCAGCCGCACCCGCATGCGCGTCCCCGACGGCATGCGCTGAGGGTCAGCCCTCCTCGACCTGCTGCTCCTCCACGCGGTGGAACTTGGCGAAGTCCATGCGGGTCTTCCCCTCGCCGACGTCCTCCATCACGTCGACGAAGCGGTGCCCCTCGAGGATGTCGTCCGCCCAGTAGAGGTGCCGGGCGTAGATGGTCTGGCTGAAGGTGCCGTCGAGCCCGGTGAGCGACACCGCGAGCCGCACATCCTCGCGCTTCATGTCCTCGAGGCTCAGCCCGTGGAGCGGGCTCGACGCGTCGATCGGGTGGAAGACCTGCCAGCTGAGCATGAAGAACGGCGACGCGCTCCGCTCGAGGGTGAGCGGGTAGAAGCGCCGCAGGCGCGCGCCCTCCGCGGTGTGGGTGGTGATCAGCGCGTGCACGCTCACGCTGGCCTCGACGACGTCGTTGCCGCGCTCGTTGGCCGCGCGAAAGGTCAGCGTGCGCACCCCGTCGCGCGTCTCGATCACGCAGCGATCGCTGAACAGCACCCGGGCGCGCGGCCGGGCGAACTTGGCGAAGACGATGCCGGTCAGCATCGCGATGCAGAAGAGCGAGGTGAAGGCCTCGAGCGTGACGACGACGTTCGCGTACACGCTGTCCGAGACCATGTAGCCGTAGCCGATGGAGCCGAAGGTCTGGACGCTGAAGAAGAACGCGTCGAGGTAGCCTTCGACGTTGGCGACCGAGCCGGGGCGCAGCCAGTAGAGAAACGCGAACAGCGCGTTGACGCCGAGGAAGACGACCGCGGCCAGCTCCATCACCCGCAGCCAGGTGGTGCGGAGCAGGAAGGCGTAGAGATCGCTCAGCGGGCGGCTCCGGTGGCCGACCCGCTCGATGTAGTCCTCGAGCGGCTTGCGCGGGTTCGTCACTTCTCCAGCTTGGCCTTGAGCAGATCTCCCAGCGTGCCCATGCCGCCCTTCTTGGCCTGCTGCTGGCGGTAGTCGTCGAAGACGGCGCGCTCGGCGTCCTCCTTCGCGGCCCGCATGCTCAGGCGCATCTTGCCCTCGGTGGCGTCGATCACCTTGGCGCGGATCTCGGAGCCGAGCGGCAGCTCCTTGCGCACGTCGGCGCCGCGGGGGAGCCCGGTCTCGGCCATCGGGACGAGCCCCCGGCCGGCGCGGCCCTGCGTGCCCGCGACCTGCACGAAGACGCCGAAGCGCTCGTGCTTCTCGACCACCGCGTTCACCAGCGCGCCCTGCACCGGCCGGAGGTTCTTCGCCTCCTCGCCGACCTGGGCGCCCTCCTGCGCGAGCGCGAGCGACACCCGCTGCCGCTTGCGGTCGACGTCGCGCACCACGACGAGCAGCTGCTGACCGACCTCGAGCTGCTCGGAGGGATGCTCCACCCGCGCGCTCAGCTCCGAGACGTGGAGCAGGCCCTCGACGCCGGCCGCCAGGCGCACGAAGGCGCCGAAGTCCGCGAGGCGCGTGACCTGGCCGCCGATGACCTTGCCGATCGGAGCGATGGTCTCGATGCCGTCCCACGGGTCGGCGGCGAGCGCCTTCAGCGACAGCGTGATCTTGGTCTTCGGCCCCTCCTGCTCGATGCGGGTGACCTTCACCTCGACGATGTCGCCCACCGAGAGCACGTCCTCGGGGCGCTGCACGCGGTCGTGGCTGAGCTCGCGCACGGGGATGAGGCCCTCGACCCCGCCGAGATCGACGAAGGCGCCGAAGTCGCGGATCTGGGTGACGCGCCCCCTCGCGGTGGCGCCCTCGTCGAGCTTCTCCATCAGGGTCTCGCGCGCCGCCGCCGCCTCGCGCTCGAGCAGCCGGCGCCGCGAGAGCACCACCTCGCGATCCTTGAGCTCGCTGATCAGGAAGTGGTGGGTCTGTCCGACCCAGGTCGCCGGATCCTCGACGTAGCGGGTGTCGAGCTGCGAGAACGGGCAGAAGCCGCGCAGGCCGGCCACCTGGACCTCGGCGCCGCCCTTGTTCACGCCGGTGATCTTGCCCTCGACCGGGAGCCCCTGCTCGTGGGCGGCGGCGAGCTGGTCGACGCCGGCGTCCTTGCCGAGCGCGGTCCCGAGCTCGATCTGCTGCGCCGAGTCGATCGAGAGGATCTGCCCCTGGACGGTGTCGCCCACCTTCACGCGCAGGTTCCCCTCGCGGTCGGCCAGCGCCATGCGGGGGAAGAAGCCGGACTGCTTGGCGTCGAGGTCGACGAAGACGGCGTCCTGGGTGATGTGCGCGACCACGCCCTCGACCGCGTCGCCCACCGACAGCCGGCGGGCGCGCCGCTCTGGCATCTCCTCGGCGGCGAAGAGATCGGCGAAGCTCGGACCGTTTTTCTCGCTCATGGTCGGGCCGATCTAGCACTCGCGGTCGTGATAAGGGAGGGGGCATGGAGCTGGACTTCCACTTCGACTTCATCTCGCCCTACGCCTACCTCGGCTGGACGCGCATCCACGCGCTCGCCGAACGCCACGGCGCGACGGTGCGCCCCCGGCCCCTCCTCTTCGCCGGGCTGCTGAACCACCACGGTCAGAAGGGCCCGGCCGAGATCCCGGCCAAGCGCCGCTGGGTGTTCGAGGACACGCTCCGCCGCGCCCTGCTCTTCGGCGTCCCGTTCGCGCCCCCGCCCTCGCACCCGTTCAACCCGCTGCTCGCGCTCCGCGCCACCCTCGCGGCGCCCGAGCCCTCCCGCCGCGCCCTGATCGACGCGCTCTTCGCCGCCACCTGGGGCGACGCGGAGCTCCGCGGGGTGGACCGCCCGGAGACGGTCGCCCACGCCGCCGAGCGCGCGGGGCTCGATCCGGAGGCGCTGCTCGAGCGCGCGAGCTCACCGGAGGTCAAGGCGGCGCTGAAGGCGGAGACCGAGGCGGCGATCGCGCGCGGCGTCTTCGGCGTCCCGACGGTGTTCGCCGGCGAGGCGCTGTTCTGGGGGCTCGACGCGTTCGATCTCCTCGAGCTCCACCTGAGAGGCGAGGACCCGCTCACCCCCGAGGTCCGCGCGCGCTTCCGCGAGATCCCCGCTTCCGCCGAGCGATGAGCTCGTGTTGGGAGATCGATTTCACGCAGAGGCGCAGAGTCCCAGAGATGCCGGCGGGATGGAGACTGGCCGCGCCGCGGCGACCTCGTCGATCGGGTGTCTCTTTCACGCTCCGTTCTGGGGAAAGTAATTTCACGCAAAGACGCAAAGACGCAAAGGGCCTCGGGATGGTGGCTGGCCGGCGGTCACCGGGCTGCTCGAGCTCGCTCTTGGGAAGAGTGTTTCACGCAGAGGCGCAGAGGCGCAGAGATGGCGGCGGGATGGAGGCTGGCCGCGCCGTGTCGCGGCGACCTCGTCGAGCGCGCGGCTCACTGATCTGGAGAGCCGAGAGGCGTCTCGCGGTCCGATCTCCTCCCTCGTCGCCTTGGGCTCGCCCGTGCCCGTGCCCCTGCCCGTGCCCTTGCCCGCGCGGAGGGGTCCAATCGGAGATCCCGGGGCGCCAACCCGGGGCCTGGCGTGTCTTCCTTCCCCCGGCGGCTCGCCTGCCGCTCGCGCTCC
>Ga0310345_10001309_pt1 | contig 28326 bp, 25 predicted proteins | sample HC15DNA20500_MG_FD_204667 | JGI IMG/M metagenome (GOLD analysis project Ga0310345, IMG submission 204667) | Marine microbial communities from station ALOHA, North Pacific Subtropical Gyre - HC15-DNA-20-500_MG | ecosystem: Environmental > Aquatic > Marine > Oceanic | place: Pacific Ocean: North... | reverse complement strand
ATTGGCGACGGCGGTGGCGTATTTTTGCTCTGCGAATTCACGCTCGACCAACAATTGTTCGAAACGGGCGACCATGGTGGCGTAGTTTTCGCCCGCCGCGACATCGCCGCCCTGCCCGAATTGCTGCCGTTCCTGATCGATCCGCGCGCGGATCGCCTCTACCCGGCTTTTCACCTGCAAAATACGCGGGTCGTTGTCCGGGGCCTTGCCAACCAGAAGGTCATATTCGATCAGCGCCTCGCCCAATTGCTGCTGGAGCGAAGCCAAGAGCCCCATCTGCCCTTGAATGGCCGCCTGCGGGTCGACGATCTGGGTGCGCAGCCGGAATTCCGTCAGGCTTTGACGCAGCGCTTTGAGATCGGCCTGGGCGCGCTCCAAATCCTCGCGGGCATAGCGGGTCGCATCGTCCCGGGCGATTTGCGACAACTCGTTGATCATTTCCGAGCTTTCGGAAAACACCAATCGCGCGATCCGGGTGGCGGTCTGCGGATCGAAGGCGCGCACCTCAAGCTCCAAAAGCCCGGTGCTGGGCGCATAGGAGACGCGCACCACACGCTGCCAATAGTCGACCAATTCCTCGATGGTGGCCTGCGGGTTCAGACCAAAGACCGGGTCTTCGTCATAAACGGCCCCGTAGAGACTGCGCAGGTCGATTTCCTCATCCACCCGCCGCACCAATTCCTGCGAACGCACATATTCGAATAGAATGTCGCTATCGCTCGAAGAGCTGGAAGAGACATTGCCCAACGTGGTGAGCAGGTTGGAGACCAAAGGCGCTTCTTCGCGGCGGACGGTAAAGCCCACTTCGGAGACGAATTGATCCTTGGCCATCGTATAAAGGTAGTAGCCCGCACCAATGGTGGGCAGCAAAACCAGCAGGATAAAACTAAAGGCCAAGCGGTAATGCCGCTTTCGCATACGCGCAGGCCCTGCCACGGGCGGCACCGGGGCCGCGGGCTCTTTCTTGGGTTTCGCTTTTGGTTTTGGCGCGGGTTTTGGATCGGATTTGACTTCCGAATTCGAGGCATCCTTGGAGGCTGGTTTCGGCTCTGAATTGGGCTTTTTAAGGGATGTATCCGCGGCGGGCGATGCCGGATCGGAAGAAGAAGTCATTGCAGTTTCCAGCCCAAATTCAGATATACTGACTTGGCATTTACTATAGCATGAAAGACGGTGCAGCAATGACCAAACAGGCTTCGTCCCCGTCAGCAAATCCCGCCATACCGCCTGCCGCAGTGCCGCAGTTGCGCTTTCGCACCGCCCGGGCGATCACCGCGTTGGTCATTCGTGAAATGACCACCACCTATGGCCGCTCTCCGGGGGGGTATCTTTGGGCGGTGGCGCAACCGGTGGCGCTGATTGCGGTGCTGGCGCTGGCCTTTTCGCTCTTGCTGCGCAGCCCGCCTTTGGGAACGAACTTTACCCTCTTTTATGCGACGGGGCTTTTGCCGCTTCGGATGTTTCAAGCCTTGTCGGTCAATGTCGGCGGCGCCTTGCAATTCAGCAAGCCCCTGATGGGCTATCCTCGTGTAACCTTTGTCGATGCCATTCTGGCGCGGGCGATCCTTGCCGTTCTGACGCAATTCATCGTTTCGGTCATCATTCTGGGCAGCCTGTATTTATGGAGCCATACCAGCGACACGGTAAGCATCGAACGCATTCTTCTGGCCTATGGGATGATCATCGCCCTGGGGCTAGGGATCGGCACATTGAATTGCTTTCTCTTTACCCTGATGCCGGTTTGGCGTTTGGCCTGGGGCGTGGCCACAGGACCCTTGGTGTTGATCTCGGCGGTGATTTATCTCTTCGAAGACCTGCCGCTCATTGGGCAGAATATCTTGTGGTACAACCCGCTGGTTCACGCCATCGGCATGGCGCGGGCGGGCTTTTTCGGCAGCTATCATCCCAGCTATATCAGCGTGATCTTCGTGCTGACCTGCGCCTTGGTCCCCGCCTTTTTCGGCGTGCTGATGCTGCGCAAATACGGGCGTTCGATCCTCTATCTCTAAACCGCAGGGCTAGCCCCGCCGGATCTGGAAATCGCGGGCGTGAAACCGGTCTACCGTTTTCAGCACCCGCGCGCCCAGATCGTCAGGGCAGAACATATCCTCAAGCCATTGCGGGTTCAGCGCTCCCGGTTTCAGGTGCAGCAGATCCTCGGTCGAGGTGATGATCCCGCTGCCTTGAAACATCTTGCGCATCGGCGGCACCAAAGGGTCGCGATAGGCATCGACGAAATCGAGATAGACCATGGCGGGCAGCCCCGCCCGCAGCAGGTCCATCGCGGCGGTCGAGGTGCAGGTGATGCCCAAAGCCGCCGTCTCCAACGCCTCTTCCATGGTGATATCGGTCAAAAGAAGGTTCGAGGGCAGGGGGCCGAGACGCTCCATCAATCCTGGGTAATCATGTTTTTCCAGATGCAGATGGCGGCGGTTTTCCGAAGGCAGGTGGCGCAATTTGATAAAGACGCGCCGCTCTGGATTGGCTCTGGCGATCGCGGCCATGACCCGCAGCATATGCAGCCTGCCGCGCAGGGTGGAAGGGCTGAGGGCTTGGGTAAAGAAATAGATGTCGCGCCGCTCCGCCAGATCCGCGGGCGGGCCCGCGGGCCGGATCACCGAAGGGTGGCCAAAACCGGTCTCTTGCCAACCTTGTGTGCTTTGGCCCACCTGCTCGCGATAGGCGTCAATGGCCGCGCGGGGGAACAGATAGACCGCGTCGCAATTGCGGCGGCGCGCAAAGCCCTGTGCTGGGAAAAAGTCCAACCCACCGAGAAAGCTGAGGATACAGGGGCGGTTTCCGGACCACCGCGCGACGGGGCTGTTCAAGGGCCGCTGCATGGCGCGGTAAACGCGGCTGGTGAAAATGGCGCTGACCGAAGGGTCGCGCATCAAGCTGACCAATTGCTTGCCGCCCAGAACCCGGTCGGGGCCCTGCGGTAGAAGCTGGGTGATCTGCCGGTAGGAGAGGGCGCTTTCATCGGTGAACCACGCCATCTCTACCAGGCAATCAGGCTCTGCCGCTTGCAGAACCTCGCGCATGCGTCTGGCAAAGATCAACGTTGAATCGTCGCTGAAAAGGATCACGATCGGGCGCCGTGCAGGGGTCCGGCCCTGTTCGGCCCGGCGGCGGCTGCGCACAAGGGCGAGGGACTTCTGGCGGGGGCCTGTCGCGTTCATTTCAGTGCCGCCTCGAAACGTTCAAGCTGCTCTGAGACGCGGCGGTTATGGGCCCGGTTGGCCGGGTAGAAATGGCTGGGCTGGAAATGTTCGGACTGTAAGAACCGCGCCAAGCTCCGGATCGGCCAGCCCACGGCGGGCCGGCGGGAGAAACGATAAAGGCGCTTGCCGGTTCGGGAATTCTTCAGCTTGCCAATCATGGGACCCCTCTTTGATGCCTCTCATTACGCCGCGGCGAAGGCCATTGCAAACGGGGCGTGCCGCCCCTTGTCGGCCCTATGGGTTTATGCGAATTTGCCCGTCCCAAATCCAGGCTTAGGCATTCGATGACAAAGACCACCTATGTCGTTGCGGGCAACGGTGCCTCGCTGGCGCACCCTTTCGAAGGCCGCATCCTGGGCAGTGATTTCATGCTGCGGACCAATAATTTCTTTTTCGAGCCGCAGAGCTTTCTGGGGCCGCGCGTCGATCTGGCAGTAATGGGGGGCGATCCGCGGGTCGCGCCTTTCATGTTCGAAACCCTTTGGCAGTGCCGCAAGACCTATGACCTGCGGCAGTGGACCAGCCATAATCCGTCGGTGGTCAGCGCGGGCCAGCGTCGCTTTGGCCCGCAGTACAGGCCGCTCTCTTTCGGCCCCCCGGCCATTGCGCGCCAGGTGCAGGCGCTGATCGCGAAATATGACCGCAAACCGATGACCGGCACCTATGCCCTGCTGGCCGCTTGCAGCCTGCATATGGCCGCCCCGCCCGAGACCCGCGGCGCGATCATTCTGGTGGGGATGGACCTTTACAGCACCGATACCCGCTATGCCTATCAAAGCAGCAAGAACCAGATGGCCCTCTTGGGCCATGACCTGAACCACCGCCGTCTGGACAGTCGGCTGCATGATGTGGATTTGGACATGGCGATCATGGCGCTGGTGCAGGCCCATACCGACGGGGCGCTTTTGCGCAGCGCCAACAACAGCCGCTTGGATCAAATCATGGACCTGGCCCCCAAACGGACCGGGGCACCGCCTGTTTGCCTGCCGACCCATCCGCCCAAGGATTGGGCGTCTTGGGCGGGGGTCTATCCGATTGCCCTGCTCAGAATGCTGCGATGGGGGCGTGCGTTGACCCGGCCTTCTTGATAGCCTGAAAACCACCCGCTGTTGTAAAGGAAAGCCTCTATGTTCTCGCCCCTTACTTCCCGCTTTCGCGACAGGGCGTCAGGTGCCCCCCGACAGGGGCGCGGGTGATGAAGCTTTTGGTGACAGGCGGGGCGGGGTTCATCGGCTCTGCGGTGGTGCGGCTGGCCGTGGCGCGGGGCATCGAAGTAATCAACCTCGACAAGTTGACCTATGCCGCCTGTCTTGAGAATGTCGCCGCCGTGGCCGAGGATCCGCACTATCATTTCGAACAGGCCGATATCTGCGACCGTGCCGCACTGGCGGATGTCTTTGCCCGCCATCGGCCCAGCCATGTGATGCACCTCGCGGCGGAAAGCCATGTGGACCGCTCCATCGACGGGCCGGACGCTTTCATGCAGACCAATATCATGGGCACCTTCGAGCTGCTTCAAGCGGCCCGCGCCGCCAAGGTGCAGCGCTTTCACCATGTCTCCACCGACGAGGTCTTCGGCAGTCTCGGCCCCTCGGGGCAGTTCACCGAGGCCAGCCCCTATGATCCGCGCTCGCCCTATGCGGCCTCGAAAGCGGCCAGCGACCATTTGGTGCGGGCCTGGGGCGAGACCTATGGGCTGCCGGTCGTGATCAGCAATTGCTCCAACAATTACGGCCCCCACCACTTCCCCGAAAAGCTGATCCCGGTGGTCATCCTCAACGCGCTGGCGGGGCGGGACATCCCGGTCTATGGCGACGGGGCGAATGTGCGCGACTGGCTCTACGTCGAAGACCATGCCGATGCGCTGCTGCGTGTCTTGCAGGCGGGGGAGATCGGGCGCAGTTACAATATCGGCGGCGAAAACGAACGTTCCAATATCGATTTGGTCCGCGATATCTGTACGCTGTTGGACGAAAAACGCCCCAAAGAGCGCCCCTATCATGAGCAGATCACCTTCGTCCAAGACCGGCCCGGCCATGATGCGCGCTATGCCATCGACCCCGGTCGCATGCGCCGGGAGTTGAATTGGCGCCCTTCCGTGACCCTTGCCGAGGGGCTTGAGAAAACCGTGCAATGGTATCTCGACAATCCTGTCTGGTGGCAGGCCTTGCAGGATCGGGACGGGGTTGGCAAAAGGCTGGGAGAGGGCACCCATGGCGCCTGAAATTCATTTATTTATTAGTATCTTGTAAAATCAATTAGGGCCCCACGACCACGGTTTGACAAAAACAAGCCACCGGCCCGAATGGAGCGACATAATGGAACCGATCTACCCCATCATCCTATGCGGCGGCGCTGGCACCCGGCTTTGGCCCGCCTCGCGCAAAGCTTACCCCAAGCAATTCGCAAAGCTGATCGGGGATCACAGTCTATTCCAGATGACCCTGCGGCGCTTTACCGGCCCTGAATTCGCCGCGCCCTTGGTGATGACGGAAAACGAATTTCGCTTCATGGCGACCGAGCAATGCGCCCAGATCGGTCTGTCGGATGCCCAAATCATCGCCGAACCCTCCCGGCGCGATACCGCGCCCGCGATCCTTGCCGCGGCGCTGCTTTTGAAGGACCAGCCCGATGCTTTCATGCTGGTGGCACCCTCTGACCATCTGATCGGCGATCTGGACGCCTTCTATGCCGCTCTGCGCACGGCGCGCGCGGCCTCGCAGGATCATGGCGCGCTGGTCACATTCGGGATCACCCCCGACCGGCCCGAGACCGGCTATGGCTACCTCGGCCTTTCCGAGGCCCCCAAGACCGCGACGGCCCTGCGGCTGAGCAGTTTTCACGAAAAGCCCAATCTCGCCCGGGCCAAAGAGATGCTCGCCGCCGGGACCTACCTGTGGAATGCGGGCATTTTCATGTTCCGCGTGCGCGACATTCTCGCCGCCTATGAACAACATGCGCCAGACCTGCTGCCGCTGTGCCAAGAGGCGGTGGACAGCCGCCATGGCGATTTGGGCTTTACCCGTCTTGGGGCGGCCTATGACCAGTGCCGGGCCATCTCTTTCGACTATGAGATCATGGAGAAGGCCGGCCAAGTCATGGCCGTGCCCTTAAGCTGCGCATGGTCCGACCTTGGGGCTTGGGATGCGCTTTGGCAGGCGGCGGGGCCTGATGAGGCGGGCATGGCGACCCATGGCAATGTGACCGCGATCGACTGCACCGACAGCTATCTGCGCACGGACGAAGGCAACACCCATCTGGTCGGGCTGGGGCTGAGCAATATCGTGGCCGTGGCGATGCGCGACGCGGTGCTGGTGGCCGACAAGGCGCATCTGCAGGACGTGAAACAGGTGGTTACGCTGCTGCGGGAGCAAGACGTGCCCCAAGCCGATGACTATCCGCGCTTTCACCGGCCTTGGGGCTGGTATGAGACCCTCACCAAAGGCCCGCGGTTTCAGGTCAAACAGATCATGGTGCACCCCAACGGCACCCTGAGCCTGCAAAGCCATCACCACCGCTCAGAACATTGGGTGGTGGTCGAAGGCACGGCCGAGGTGATGATCGGCGATGAAACCCGTCTCGTGACCGAGAACGAGAGTGTCTACATCCCTCTGGGCGCCAAACACCGGCTCACTAATCCGGGCAAACTGCCTGTTTATCTGGTCGAAGTTCAGACCGGCAGCTACCTGAACGAAGACGATATCCAGCGTTATGAAGACATCTATGGCCGAGAATGACCCCGCGCGGAAGGGATTATTTACCATAATTATAATTACACGCATTTCCTGTTTGAGCCCCGGCGCGCATGTTGCGCAATGTGCCGGGGGGCATGAAAAAGCACCTTGCTCGCCGCCCTTCTCGAAGGCCTTGCCACCTTTGTTGCTGGCGGCTCACGTATAAACTACTGTCCCCAAAATAGGGCTCCGAACGCGCCCACTGACAGGAAAAGGGAAAGCCATGTCCGTTAAGAAGCACCCCGAAGATCTGCGCTCACGTATGTGGTTCAACGATCCCAGCGATCCTGAAATGACCGCCATATACCTAGAGCGCTATCTGAATTATGGGCTGACCCGCGATGAGTTGCAGTCGAACAAACCGATCATCGGCATTGCCCAGACCGGGTCGGACCTGAGCCCCTGCAATCGTCACCATATTGAACTGAGCAAACGCATTCGCGACGGCGTTATCGCCGCCGGGGGCGCGGTGATGGAATTCCCCGTCCATCCGATTCAGGAAACCGGCAAGCGTCCAACCGCCCTCTTGGATCGGAACCTAGCCTATCTTGGGCTGGTCGAAGCGCTTTATGGGTATCCGTTGGATGCGGTCGTGCTGAACATCGGCTGCGACAAGACCACCCCGGCCCTGCTGATGGCCGCGGCGACCGTCGACATTCCCGCCATCGCCTTTTCCGTAGGGCCAATGCTGAACGGCTGGTTCAACGGCGAGCGCGCAGGATCGGGCAGCGCGGTCTGGCATGCGCGCAACATGCATGCCCGTGGCGAGATCGACGACGAAGGTTTCATGGATATCGTCACCCGGTCGGCCCCTTCCGTGGGCTATTGCAATACCATGGGCACCGCCTCAACAATGAACTCGCTCGCAGAGGCTCTGGGAATGCAATTGCCAGGTTCGGCCGCCATTCCCGCCCCCTATCGCGAGCGGGGGCAAATGGCCTATGCGACAGGCAAACGGATCGTCGAAATGGTTTGGGAAGACCTCAAGCCCTCCGACATCATGACCCGAAAATCCTTGGAAAATGCCATCGTCGTGAATTCCGCTTTGGGGGGGTCGACCAATGCGCCGATCCACCTGAACGCCATTGCCAAACATCTGGGTCTGGAGCTTAGCACGGATGATTGGCAGAAGTTCGGCTATGACGTGCCTCTGATCACGAATATGCAGCCCGCCGGAGAGTATTTGGGCGAGGATTTCCACCGCGCTGGTGGCGTGCCTGCGGTGATTGGCGAATTGATGGAAGCAGGCCTGTTGCCGCATCCCGATGCCCTGACCGCCAATGGCAAGACGCTGGGGGAAAACTGTCAATCTCAGCGGTCGCTGAACCGCGATGTGATCCATGCGGTAGATACGCCGTTGATGCAATCCGCCGGGTTCCTCAACCTCAAGGGCAATCTATTCGACAGCGCGATTATGAAAACCTCGGTCATTTCCGAAGAGTTTCGCAAACGCTATCTGGAAAATCCCGATGATCCCAACGCCTTCGAGGGCCGCGCCATCGTGTTTGACGGGCCCGAAATCTTTCATCAGACGATCGATGATCCGGCGTTGGAGATTGATGAAAACTGCATTCTCGTCATGCGCGGCGCGGGGCCTCTTGGGTATCCAGGGGGGGCCGAAGTCGTGAACATGCGCGCGCCGGACTACCTGCTTAAACGGGGCATTTCCGCCCTTCCCTGTATCGGCGACGGCCGCCAATCGGGAACTTCGGGGTCGCCCTCTATTCTCAATGCCTCCCCCGAGGCCGCAGCGGGGGGCGGGCTTGCCCTGCTGCAAACCGGGGATCGTTTGCGGATCGATTTGAGCACCGGAGAGGTCAACATCCTTTTGCCGGTAGAAGAGTTGCAGAAACGTGCCGCGGGTCTCGAAGCGGCGGGCGGCTATCCGATGCGCGACAGCCAATCCCCTTGGCAGCAGTATTTCCGTGAATTGACCGGCCAATTGTCCGAAGGAATGGTGCTGCGTGACGCGAGCAATTACCAAAAAATCGCCGCCAAACACCGCCCACGCCACAATCATTGAGGTAAAAACGGTCGTTAAGGGGGCGCGCGCCAGCTCTCCTACATACCGGCTCTGGCGGTCGGGCCTGCCCGGTTTTGGCCCGCCGCCGCCCGAGACAGGGGCCGCCAAAGGCTGTTTCTGCCCTCCTTTGCTTGCAGTCTCTACACGGAAAGTGCAATTGCTATAGGAGTTTTACGCGGTCGATTGGCGGGGGCCACAGACCGTAATTACGAATGACGGGGAAGAAAACTTGAAGACGATTATGTTCTCCGCGGTCTTTGGTGCCGCTGCCCGCCCCGAGCGGATCAGGTTTTTACACGAAGTCAAAGCGGCCTTTCCTGTTCCCGTGAACTTTGTGGTTTTCAACACTTCCGAAACCGTCGAAGCTGATTTTCCCGTGGTCAATGCGGCCCGTGGCCTGAACCCGCAGTTCGCGGACCCGCTTGAGACATTGCAGGCTCTGCTGACCGAACATTGCCCCGGCAAGGTGGACTTACTGCTGGATCATGCCCGGGGGGAGTTGGGCTACGGCCTACGGGTTTTCGATCAGATGATCCGAAAACATATTCGCATGATCCTCGCCTTTTGCCGCGCGCTGGATGCCCATGACCCCGATTACGTTTATCTATGGAACCAGTTCAACGCGTTGCACCGCACCTTTGAGGCCATCTTGCAGCATCGGGGCATCAAGATGGGCTTTTTCCACGATGGGGTGCTGCCGGGCAGTATCGCGCTCGATGTCGACGGTGAAATGGGCGAAAGCTGGATTGCCAAAGACCCCGAAAAATTCATGTCTGTCGAAGTAAGCGAGGCACAGGTCGCCCGTGCCGCGGCCTTTATGGCGTCTCAGGCCGGCATGGAAAACAACCGGCACCCCCAGGTCGAGGAGATCTCGGTTGCGCAGTCTCTCGCTCTGGCCAAGCTGGGCGATCGCCCCGTCATGTTTTTTGCCGGTCAAAACGATTGGCATGCGGGCATCAAGCCCAAAAGCCCTGCCCGGGCCTTTCACTCGCCTTTCTTTGCCGGGTCGATGGAAGCTTTGGAGACGCTGGACCGCATTGCCGGGGAAATCGGCCTGGCCATTGTTTTCAAGCCCCACCCTCTGAGCCGGGACCGTTTCGCGTTTTTACGGGCCAATGAGTTTCCCAATACCGTCATCTTGCAACATACCAGCATGAACGTCTGTATCGACCTATGCGATGTCGCGGCCACGATCGCTTCGCAGGCCTGCTATGTGGCGCTGCAAGAGAACACCCCGGTGATGATGCTTGGCCGCAATCAGCTTACAGGCAAGGGGCTGACCTATGATGTCACAAACTCCGATATGATCGCCGCCACGCTGAGAACCGCGCTTGATGATCCGCTTGAGGGCAGCCGCGCGCAGGATCTTGCGGTTCATGCCGCCCAGTTGGAACAGGCCTATCTGTTCGATTATGGCACGCAGGACGCCGGTTTCTATACCCGCGGGGCCGCCGATATGGCCCGACTGATGCACTTAAGCGTCCGCGAACCCGTGGAAGATGTAATTGAAGCGATTGTTGATCGTACCGTTTGACAACCCGCGCCCCAGCCCTCAGGCGACAAGTAATAGAAATTTAGGAGCATCACATGATCAGGATTGGCGTCATCGGATTTGGCAAAATGGGCCAGCTCAGAGCAAAAACGCTTGAAGAAGTAGGCTGTGAGATCGCCAGTGTCTTCGATGTGACCCTGCCTGAAGAGGTGCAATATCCGGTCGCGGCGAATGCTGAGGAAATCATCGCGGACAAGACCATCAACGCCGTGGTCATCTGCACCCCGAACTTTCTGATTAAAGACATGGTGATCAAGTCTCTCGAAGCGGGCAAAGATGTCTTCTGCGAGAAGCCGCCCGCAATGAACTCTGCTGACATGGCCGATATCGCCGCGGTGCATAAGGCGGCGAATAAGGTGCTGATGTATGGCTTCAACCACCGCCGCCATGCAGCCGTCATGAAGATGAAAGAACTCGCCGACAGTGGCGAGATGGGCAAGATCCTCTGGATGCGTGGCCGCTACGGCAAATCCGTCGATGGCGAATATCTGCAAGGCTGGCGGGCGAACAAAGACCTCGCAGGGGGCGGGATCCTACTGGATCAGGGCATACATATGCTTGACCTGTTCCTTCATATCGGTGGGCAGCCTTTCGACGAGGTGCAGGCCATGGTCTCCAGCCTGTATTGGAAGACCGAAGGCATCGAAGACAATGTCTTTGCCATGATGCGCAACAGCGAGACGGGCATGTGTGCCCAGTTGCATTCCACCATGACCCAATGGCGGCACCTCTTCTCGCTCGAGGTGTTTTTGGAAAAAGGGTATATGGTTCTGAACGGTCTCAAGACCGGTTCTGGCACCTATGGTGAAGAATTGCTGACCGTCGCGCGTAACCGCAGCCGCGCCCCCGCGGCCACCTGGCAAGAAGAAGAGCGATTCGAATACCCGGTAGACACATCTTGGGCCTCGGAGGCCAAAGAGTTCTACGCCGCGGTGATGCAGAATGTTCAAACCCATGGCACGGTTGAACATGCCATCGGCGTCATGGATTTGGTTGATAGGATCTACGCCAATGACACCCATGTCAAAGGCGATCTCTATACCGATTTGCAAGGGCGCGACTGACCGCCTTTACCTCCCCATATGTCCTCTGAACCCCGCAAGGAGACTGAAATGACTGCGCAAGACGACAAAGCATGGCTCGACGCCTATTTTAACCGCTACAAAGTGGCGGCTTTCGAAGAAGAACATTATGCCAATCTGGTGGCCTTTCGGGACCTGATTTTGAAAACCCGCGACAGCGGGAATAAACTGATGTTCGCAGGCAACGGGGCCAGCGCGTCAATCGCCTCCCATGCCCGGGTGGATTTCACCAAACAAGGCAAATGCCGCAGTCTGGACTTTAACGAGCCAAACTTGATCACCGCTTTCGCCAATGATTATGGTTTTGAGAACTTCATGGCCAAAGCCACCGAGTTCTTCGCCGATGATGGAGATGTTCTGGTCCTGATCAGCGTCTCGGGCACCTCGCAAAACTGTGTCGAAGCCGCCAAATATGCGCGGTCGCGCGGGATGAAGGTGGTGTCCTTCACAGGCAAGGCAGCCGACAATCCGCTGCGCGAACTCTCTGACATTGGCTTTTGGATCGACAGTGCAGCCTATAACATCGTCGAATGCACCCATATGCTGTGGATCTGCACCGTGGTAGATATGGTCGTGGGCGAAGCCGAATATTCGGTCACCTAAGGCAAGGTCGTTAGGGCTTTTATGACACGCGACCCGGATCCGATTGGTCTTTACGACCCCTATCTGAGTGCCGTCAGCCCGAAAGGCGATCACGGCCATTTCAGCGGGGGCTACAAGATTTGGCCCAATGGGGCCCGGGTGGCGCAGGCCGATCTACGCCTGATGTGCATCGGCAACTCCACCAGCCTATGGCCCGATGCGGCGTGGAGCCTAGAACTGGGCAAGATGCTCACCACCCCTGACACGATCGTCGCCATCTACAATGGCGCCGGCAAGGGCAATACTTCTTCTCAAGAGGTATTGCGCGTCCTGCGCGATGCCCCCGCGATTGCGCCCGATCTCATCGTCTCGCTGTCGGGCATCTGCGATATCGGCTATCTGCTGAATGCCAAGAACTACCCGTTTCGGCATAAATACACCCGTAGGGCCATGGACCACCTCAAAGAGCATGGGGTCGTCAATGACGTGGTGTTCGGCCCCCCCGACCCCGCGCTTCCGGCTGAAGTCTGGTGCCGGAACCAACGCATGGCACGGGCGCTCGCCGAAGAGAACGGCAGCGAAATCCTCACCTTCTTGCAGCCGGTACAAGGCTATGGCGCCTACCCCCAGACCGAGGCAGAACGCGCCTTTTACGACAGTAAGGCAAAGGTGATACTCAAGGCGGCCGACAAGCCTTACGGGGAATGCGTCCGCAGTTTTTACGAGGGTGTCAAAGACATCATGGCAGCCCAGCCAGAGGCTCATCGTCATATTGTCGACCTGACGGATGCCTTCGACGACTGCCCCGGCGCCTACCGCGATCACCGCCATCAATCGCCACGCGGGGTTACCCATCTGGCAAAGAAAATACTCCCCCATGTGCAAGCACGTCTGGGGGCAGAAAACATAGGCCAACAGGTAGATACACAAGAATGACAGACACAGAAGACGGGCCATTCAACGCAGAGCAGAAGAACCGTGTGCTTGAAGCCTTTGAACGTCACTTCAATCCAAAGGACGAATTACAGTATTTCGATCCCTACCTAAGTGCGATTGGCCCGCCCACGCGCAACCCACGTACCACGGGCGGCTACAAACTGTGGCCCGACGAAGCGCATCCCCGCAAGCCGGATCTGACGCTGATGACGATCGGCAATTCCACCAGCCTTTGGCCCGCCTATCCTTGGAGCCTTGAGTTGGCGCAGGACCTGTCCGATCCTGATTATCTGGTCGAGCTTTGGCATGGGGCGGGCAAGGGGAATACCTCCTCGCAAGAGTTGATGCGCGTATTGCGCGATGCGCCGGTCATCAAACCCGATCTGATCATCTCGCTCTCGGGGATCTGTGATATCGGCTATCTGCTCAATGCGCCGGCCTATCCCTATTTACACAAATATACCCGCAAAGTGCTCGATTTCGCGCTCGAGGCGGGGATTGTGACCCGCAAGCTGGTCTATGGCCCGCCTGACAGTTCGAGCCCGGCAGAAGTCTGGTGCCGCAATCAGCGCTTTGCCCGCCTGCTCGCCGAGGAGTTGGGGATCAAACTGCTGACCTTGCTGCAACCTGTCCAGGGCTATGGCAATTACCCCCAAAGCCCGGCGGAGAAAGAGTTCTACGAGAGCAAGGCGAAGGTTGTCTTGAAGGGGGCCAACAAGACCTATGGCGAAGCTGTTCAAGATTTCTACACCGAGGTAAAATCCATCATCGCGGCCCGTCCCGAGGCCTATAGCCATGTTGTGGATATCACCGATGTGTTCGATGATTGCCCCGGCGCTTATCGGGATCACCGCCACCAGTCGCCTCTGGGCTCGACCCATCTCGCAAAGAAAATTCTGCCTCTTGCGCGGCAGGTCATTGCAAAAGGAAGCACATCATGAAGCTTTTTTCGGCTCTCAAGCGACGTATGGCAATGCGCTTGGCAGGAAGTTCTTTGGTCCAGAATGCTGTTTTGGAAAGGTTGGAAAATGACCCCAAGGCCATGGCCAAACTGGGCAAGAAACCAGCTACCTTTGAACAGATCCTCGCCGGGGCGGCTCTAAGCGAAGGGGCAGTCACGCGGATCATCGACCACCCGGCGGTGCTTCAAAGGATCATGCGCTCGCCCAAAGTGTTCGAAAAACTGCTGGCCGTGGTCTCGGCCAATCCTGAGAGCCTCTATCGCATCTTGAGCAAGCAAAGCATGCGCAAAGTGCTTTCTGCGCAAAACCAGTTCCTTAATAAAATTGGGCTGGAGAAGAAAGCGCTGGAACGGGTGCTTGAAGCGGTTCCAGCCCCCCGCCGAGGAGAGGCGATCAAAGTCTTGATCGGTAAAAATGCGGATGTCTTGCGCGATCTGGGCGACACACCCGAACGGATGGCTGCAGCGCTTTTGTACCGCAACGCCGTGGAGCCAGAAAATATCAAAGAACTCGCCGCGGCAGATAAGATCATTCTGGATGACGTGATCGACACTTTGGAAAGCTCTGCCTCTTCGGTGGTGCTTGAAATGGTGAAAACCAACCCTGATCTGTTTGAATCCGGCGCGCTGCGCGACCAAGCGATCCGGTCAATCGTCTCTAATGCGGAAAACATGTGCAAACTCTGCGCGCTTTATGTCGTGACCCCCAAAAATGGCCCCACCTTGGGGGAGCGTGCCCGCAAACTGCTGAACGAGATGCTTAGCGATCCGGTTTTCGTGCAGGCCCTGATCCAAAGCCACACCCTGCGGCTGAACATGCTTCACATCATTGAAGACAGCGCCAAAGCGGCAGGCCATACAATTCCGGACATGCTGGCCACACCGCGCCACGGCAAAGCCAAGTCTGCAGCCACATGACAGTCGCCAAAGACCAAAGACGCGCCTTGGCGACGGCAGTCGGGGACCTGCTGCGCGACAGCTTGCGCGACATCCTTCCCAAATCCCGTAGACAGGTTTCTGCGAAAGAAACCCAAGTCTCGGGTGATGTTGTCACCGATACGGATTTTGCACTTCAAGAGGCGTTGCAAATAGGCTTGCAGCGCCTTCTGCCCGACGCCGGTTTTATTGGCGAAGAGGGATTTGAGGCCATGCAGGCGCTTGGAGACCGGCCACATTGGATTGTCGACCCGCTGGACGGGACGTTGAACTATGCCTGTGACCTGCCTTTCTTTGGTGCCAGCGTCGCTCTCGTCGTAAATGGAATGCCTGTATTGGGCGTCGTTTACGACTATGGGGCGGATACGGTTTTCGATGCCGTAGAAGGTCAGGGAGCCCGCTGCAACGGGGCAGAAATGCTCTGGGATGCAGCAATGGCGCAGCGCAGTCCGATCGGCATTTCCAGCGGCTTTTTGGCCCTGATGAAAGGCCCGGAAGTTGCGCGTTACACTCCCGCTTGGCTGGGCAGCCGTTTCCGCATCTTTGGCAGCCAAGCCGTGCAATTGTGCTGGGCGGCAGCCGGCCGGTTGCGCCTTAATATCAATGTCGAGGCCAAGCTTTGGGATGATGCGGCGGGCATATTGATCTGTCAGGAAGCCGGGGCGGATTATACTGCTCTTGCTGCAGATCCGGTCTATCCGTTATCCCCTTCTTCACCCGCATTAGCAGGTCAAAGCTTGTTTAGCATTTCCGGCACGCCCGACATGGTGGACCTGTGCCGCCGCGACTTCGTGAAAGGATAGCCCCAATGGCTCCAAAAATTATTGCCATGATTCCTGCCCGCCTCGGCTCTCAACGTCTCAAGGAAAAGAACCTGCTAGAAATCGACGGCTCCCCCATCGTATTGCGTGCCATGCGCAAGGCCGAAAGCATGGATTGCTTTGATGAGGTCTGGGCCAATTCCGAAGCCGAGGCCATCGGTGATCTGGCCCGCAGCGCGGGCATTCGCTTTCACAAACGCCCGGCCGAGCTTGGCAGCTCCAGCGCCACCAGCGAAGATTTTGTCTATGAGTTCTTGCAGGCTCACCCCTGCGATTATCTGGTGCAAATTCACTCGATCGCCCCACTGCTGACCCGTGCAGAGATCAGCGCTTTCACCGATAAGCTGGTCAGTGGCGGCTATGGCACATTGCTCTCGGGCGTCAACGAACAGATCCAATGTATGATGGATGACGCGCCACTCAATTTCTCGCGCGACGGGATGGACGCCACGCAAGAGCTCAAACCCATACAGCGCATTTCTTGGTCGATCACGGGCTGGAACGCCAAAACCTATATCGAGACATTCGAAGCAGGCGGCTGCGCCACATTCCATGGAGAAATGGGGTTCTTTCCCCTGTCCCGCCCCTCCGGGCTCGTTATCAAGTACGAAGAAGACTACAAGATGGCCACGGCCATGGCAGCGGCAGGCCTAGGGGAGTAACCCCCCCCCAAGCCTCGCCCCGCTTTCTCAGGTTCATATCGAGACTAATATGCGCGTTTTACTGTCAGGCACTTCAAATTCGGTCTTGGCCAAGAGCCTTAATTACAGCTTCAACACTGACCCCGCGGTGACAGATTTCACCAATGTTTCCTATGGGGCCAGTGGCACGGTGGCCTTGGGGGATCATCTGCGCAAGGTCGACTTTTCCCAGCATGATTTTTGCGTGCTAGATTACTGCGTCAACGAGGAAGTCTTCATCTGGCAAAAGGATTCCAGCATCGATGCGGCGATGAACAACCTTTACGCCATGATTGATGCAAGCGCGCAGGCGGGATGTCAGCCTATCGTAATGATTTTTCCAAGCTCGACCCGGGCCAATCACAAACGCCCGCTCGAAGAAGCCATCATCGACCAGCTGCGGGCGCGTGGCATTCCGGTGTTCAATTTTTATGATTTCGCCTCCCGCCTGACGGCGCAGTCCGGGCTCGATTTCAAAGACTTGTTTCTGGACCCCATGCATGTGCGCCGCGAAATCGGCCATTTCATGGGCAAGACGGCCGTCGCCTATATGAAATCCGTGGCTGCGGCAGGGCGTCCGGCGCCGGAAGCCAGCGAATTGAACTATCGGCCTCTCTCTTTCGTGCCATTCCAAGAGGTCACCGTCTCTTGTAGCAGGCAGATCGAACGCCGCGAAACCAAGCTCGCGGCGGCAGAACTGCTGCGCATCACGCCCGGCACCCGGTTGGACTTCGCCATCAAGGCCCCGGCGGAAGTGATCGGGATGACCTATAATGCCGCCCGGACCATCGGCAAGCTCAGCAGCCCCGCCGCACCAGAAGAAACGCTGATGCAGGTCAAGCCCTCGGGATTGTTTGCCAAACAACGCGGGCTTACGCTGGTCACCGTGCCCATGACCCGCCCTCTGTCCGTGCCGGGCGATGCGGCAACATTGCACTATGATTTCGAAGGCACGGTGAGCGACACCCAGCCCTCGCCGGCGCTTGAGCTCTCCGGCTTCGTGTTGCGCAGCCTTGAGCAGAGCTTGCCGGTGCATTTTTGCACCCATGCATCCGAACCGGTCATCCTTGAAAACAGCGTGAGCGATACGGACCTGGCGGCTCTGATAGACACCCTTACCGCATCCCCCGCCGCCTGACCGATATCGGAGAGCCATATGCAGCCCCCCCCTGTCACGCGTTTACTGCCCGAGCTTACCTTTGGTCTCGGAGAAGGCCCTACATGGGATGACCGTGCAGGACTGTTATACTGGGTCGACATCAAAGCCCCCGCGCTGCACCGGTTGGATCCGCAGACCCGCGCGCATGCGGTCTGGCCTTGGCCAGAAGTCATCTCCTGTTGCGGACTGGCTGAAAGCGGCGAGGTGATCGTCTCTGGGCGATCCGGGCTTTGGATGTTTGATCCTCAGACCGAAAAACGCGATCTGGCTTATCCCATTCCACCTCTGGCCCCAGATATGCGCACCAATGACGGCAAGGTCGGGCCGGATGGCGCCTTTTGGGTCTCTACGATGCAAGATACCAATGATCGCGGCCCGGTCGGTGTCGTTCTGCGTATTGCGGGTGATGGGCAGATCACAACCATGCTCGAGGGTTTGACTACGGCCAACGGCATGGAGTGGAGCCGTGAGGGGGATAGGTTCTATCTTTCCGATACCCGCGCACTCTGGATCGATTGTTGGGATTATGACCCGGCCACGGTCACACTGAGCAACCGCCGCCGTTTCGTGACCTACGAAGAAGGCGAAGGCAAACCAGACGGCGGGGCGATGGACGCGCAGGACGGCTATTGGAGCGCGGGCATATATGCCGGACGCATCCACCGGTTCTCGGCCAGCGGTGAACGATTGGGATCTGTCTCTATTCCGGCGGAGATGGTCACGATGCCTTGTTTCGGCGGCGCGGATATGAAGACCCTTTTCGTGACCAGCCTTTCCCGGGGGGCGGACAGCGTGGCGGGTGATGGGGGCCTTTATAGCCTGCCGGTGGAGGTGCCCGGCCCCCTGCCCCGTCGCATGGATATCGAGAGCAGGCCGATAGAACAGGTTTAGCCGAGCGCTGTTACGCCCCCGTAAAAGGCGATGTCACATCCGCCAATCTAGGCGCTGCTGCATCCTTGTCCGACAAGACAGGGTCGAGAGTGCCCCAATCGATCCCGATATCGGGATCGTCCCAGGCCACGGCGCCATCGCAGTCCGGGGCATAGTAATCGGTACATTTATAAATGATCTCGGTATCGGCCGCGCGGGTGACGAAGCCGTGCAAAAAGCCCGCCGGAATCAACAGTTGGCGGCCATTCTCGGCCGTCAATTCCACACCGACCCATTGGCCAAAGCTGGGCGATCCGGCTCTAAAATCCACCGCCACATCCCAGAGCGCACCCCGACCGCAGCGCACCAGTTTGGCCTGCGCATGGGGCGGCGATTGATAGTGCAGCCCCCGCAATGTGCCGCTCTGGGAGGAAAGCGAATGGTTGTCCTGCACGAAGTCATAGTCCAGCCCCGCCGCCGCCATCCGGGCGCGGTTCCAGCTTTCGCTGAAGAACCCGCGCCGATCGCCATGGCGTTGCGGGGTCAGGATTAAAACGCCGGGAAGGGTGGTTTTTTCGATCTGCATGACGGCCCTCTACACTGCTCGGCCCTTTCTGGCACGCGCGTTTGCAAAGGTCACCCATCCTCAGCAAAGCACCCCGTAGCAACGGCGAAACAGCATCAAGCCGCGGTGCAGACCACCGTCAAAGATCCGCGCGCGGTTCGGAAGAACGGCGGCCCCTTGGGGCGATAGATCGGCGCCTCGCGCCGTGGGTTATGCACCCGGCCCAGAGCCATCTGATAGAGGATATCCCCCCCCGCCGAGGTCACGGCCTCGACCAGAGCCTGACCGGTGAAAAACAACGTATGGGGATCCTGCCGATGACCGGCCAGCCGCAGATAGCTATGCCCGCCTTGCGGCACCTCGATCAACAGCCGCCCGCCCGGCGCCAGCGCCGCCAAGAGCCGTTTCAACGTGGGCTGCAACTCCTCGCTCGGGAGATGTTCGATCACATGGGAGGCGACGATGGTGTCAAAGCTCTTTGCAGGCAGGCTTTGAACATCGGCATGTCGGGTGGCGCCGAGGTAGTCGAGATATTTATGGCTCATCTCATCGGGTTCGATCGCATGGGCCTCTGCCGCAGCACAGGCATGCAGGAAATACCCCGGCCCGCTGCCGTAATCCAATACCTGATCGAAACGGGCATCGTGCTGGCGCAGCAAATCGATCTGGCGCTGCACCCGGTCGACATATTTGTCCAGCGCCGGATCCGCCCCCGCCACTTGAGCCGCGAAATATGCCGCCGGGGGCAGCTGCCTGTCCCCGCGGTTGGAGCGTCCGTAATCTTCGCGGTAATACCGGGCAAGCACCGCGCCCATCTCGCGCACGAAGCCCAAACCGCAATGGCTACAGTAGAACACGCGATGCCGGGCAAAGGGTTTGGCGCGCGAAGGGTAATCGCTGGTCCATGCCGCAGCCGTGGCACAGGCCGGGCAGGCAGGGCCCGCCTGCCCATCGGCCAGCCTGTCAAAAGCCGCAGGTTCGGACTTATAGAACCATTGGGCGGTGCGCAGCCTGTCGCTGCGCACCATCAAGGCCATGCGGAGTCGTCCCAAAAGGCGGCGCATGATGCAACCTTAGGCGCTTTTGTTCCACTTGAGCTTGTCGCGCTGCACCTGCTCGACCGGCAGGATCTCTTGGCCCTTATAGGCAAGCGCCAGATCGACGTTCTTCAGATCGCGGCACAGGCGGCGCATCCCGTCCGGCTCGAGCGAGGCGGCGTGGTCGGTGCCCTTCCAAGTGCGGTCCAGAGTGAAATGACGCTCGATATGGGTGAAGTTACCCTTGCCATCTTGCTGCATCGCCCGCCCCACGGCCAGTGCGGCCACATCGGCAGCAATGCCCAGATGGTGCCCCGAGAAACCGATGCCTTTCACAGTGGCGCCGAATTTTTCCATCAGATTGCGGATCTCGAAAAGGCAAATATCTTCGAAATCGACCGGGTAGCCGGAGGTGCAGCTATAGACCACCAGATCCTTGGCCCGGCCCCGTTCGGCGTAGAATTTCACCAGATCCGAGATTTCCGTGCCCGTGGACATACCGGTCGAGACGTGAATCTCGCCCGCGTAGTTTTCGCAAAGATAGCCCTGCAGGTCGTAATGCTGGTTGGTGGCCGAAGGAATTTTCAGCAAAGGCGGGTTCAGCGCCGCCATTTCTTTGGCCGAGGTCAGATCCCAAACGCTTGTGGAATAGGCGATGCCATGTTCCGCACAGCAGTCGATCAACTCGCGGTGCTGGTCGGTGTCGAATTCGAGAAACTCGCGGTGCGCGCCATAGGTGTCGCCATAGGAGTTCGCCGGATTGGGATGCGGCGTGTCATATTCCACTGGCGAAAGAAGTTCGCGGTTATGGCGTTTTTGAAACTTGGCGACATCTGCCCCGCAGACGGTCGCAGCCACGCGAATGAGCTCCTTCGCGATGTCCATATCACCTTTATGGTTACAACCGATTTCAGCAATGACCTGAACGGGGGCGGGGGTATCTGACATTTAAAACAACCTTTTCTACACCGGGCCTGACACCCAGATATTTCAGCTACCATGCTCTTGTAAGGCCCTCAAGCAACCATGCCGAAGAATTAACCTCGCTTTGTTGCGCAAAAATTTGGTATCAAGATCGAAAGTCGATCGGCGTGCCTTCGGGAATGACCGTCGACATCACATGGTAGCACTCCCAATGAGGTAGATTGATGAAGGCTCTCCGCACCGCATTTTCGGAAACGCACTCCGTGACGGCAGAAAACACCCTGATTGAAGGCATCGATGCCAGTGATGGGGTTTCGACCGGGTATCGCATCGGATTGGATGATACTTTTGACGGGCAGATCACCTCGGGGGATCACGACTGGATCGCGGTCGATCTGGAAGCCGGTGTCGATTATCTCTTCTCGGTCTGGGGCACGGGCGGCAGCAATATCGGCCTGTCCGACACAATCTTGGCGCTGCGCGATGCAACGGGGCGCTTGCTGCAGGAAATCGACGATTTGGGCAGCAACCTCTTTTCGCTGATCGAATATACCGCCACCACCTCGGGAACCTTCTATCTCGATGTGAGCGGCTATGGCTTTAACAGCGGGCAATATACGCTCGCGGTGACGGATACGGTGCTGACCCCGACCCAGATCGCCACTTTCGAGACGGAGTTCTTCTGGGGCTACCCCACCACCCTGCGTTTCGATGCGGTCGCGGGCGACACGCTGACCTATAACATCAGCAATCTCACGGCCGAGGGCCAGCGTCTGGCGGAATGGGCATTGGACAGCTGGTCCGAGGTGACCGGGCTGAACTTTCAGCGCACGACCTCTTCCACCGCGCATCTGCGCTTTGACGATGCCCGCGACGGCGCCTTTGCCGGGCCGGGGTCCTTTTACCCCTCGACCGGCTTCATCAACTATTCCAACATCAACGTCAGCACCAATTGGATCGCCTCCTATGGCGCGACACTCGATAGCTATGGGTTCTTCACCTATCTGCATGAGATCGGGCATGCCTTGGGCCTGGGCCATGCGGGCAACTACAATGGCAATGCCACTTTCGGCAGCAGCAACCACTATCTGAACGACAGCTACCAAACCACGGTGATGTCCTACTTCAGCCAGTACGAGAACACCTATGTGACCGCCGATTACGCCCTGCCGATCACGCCGATGATCGCGGATATCTTGGCGATGCAAATGCTCTATGGCGGCGGGGCGCAGAGCAACGAAGGCGATACCGTGTGGTTCCAAAACAGCACCGCCGAGGGCTATCTGGGGGCCGTGCTGCGCAACATCTACTCCGGGGACAGCATCTCGCGGACGGTTTTCGAAGGCGATACGATCGCCTTTACCCTATTTGACACCGGCGGCACCGACCTTGTCGATCTGAGCGACAGCACCACCGCGCTCGATATCGATCTGACCCCGGGCGCCAGCACCGGCCTGTTCCGCGGCAATGGCAACATCCGGATCGCCGAAGGCACCCTGCTGGAAAACCTGCACCTCGGCGCGGGCGACGACCATGTGACCGGCAACCGGACCGGTAATGAGATCCATGGCAATGCCGGCAATGACAGCCTCTTTGGCGGGCTCGGCAGTGACACGCTCTATGGCGGCACGGGCAATGATACGCTCGATGGCGGTTTCACCGGCGATGTCCTCTATGGCGAGGCCGGCGACGACAGTATTTTGGGCGACACCTCGACCGATGAGCTGCATGGCGGCATCGGTCACGACACGATGCGCGGCGGCACCGGGGCCGATACCCTCTATGGCGGGGATGGCAACGACAGCCTGCTTGGCAATACGGGTGTGGACTATATCGAAGGCGGCGAGGGCGACGACTGGATCAGCCCGGGCAATGGCGTCGACATCGTCCATGGCGGCGGCGGCAACGATACGATCCTCGGGCGCACCGGCTGGGATACCCTTTATGGCGATGGCGGCGACGACGAGATCTATGGCAGCGAGGGCGAAGACTATCTTGAAGGTGGCGCGGGCAATGATTTCCTCTCAGGCGGGTCGGGCTGGGATACGGTCCATGGTGGCGACGGCAATGATGAGGTCTTTGGCAACCTCGGGCGCGACTCCGTCACCGGCGGCGCGGGCAATGACACGCTTTACGGCGCCACCGGCCATGACACGCTGCGCGGCGGTGCGGGAGATGATTTGATCTACGGTGCCCAAGGGGATGACCTGATCGAAGGCGGCGCGGGCAATGACACCATCTTGGGCGGCACCCTTGCCGACACCTTCATCTTTGGCAGCGGCGATGGCGAGGATTTGCTGATCAGTTTCCGTGCGGTCGAAGACCGGGTGGAATTGCACGACGGCATCTATGGAACGGCGCGCACCGGGGCCGAGGTGATATCGACCTATGGGTCGGTCGTGAACGGCAACAGCGTGCTGACCTTTGACAATGACCTATCTCTCACCTTCGAGGATGTAACCGATCTCAGCGCGCTGGAAGACGCAATTCTAATCATCCTCTGATCCCACGCCCCGGCCGCCCCCTTCTGCGAGGGGGCGGCTACCCCCGTCGCAGACGACCGTAGAGATGGGCTGCGACATAGAAACTGGCCCGCAGCGGCCCCACCCCGAAATAGGCCCGATGCATCTGCCATGTGGCCCAACTGGCGCGCAGCCTGTTGGATGAGAGCGACCCCGGGGTCACATGAAGCTGGACCAAAGGCTGGGGCAGGCCCACGGCGCGCGGCAGGCGCTCCAATAGGGTCAGCCAAAGCGCATAGTCCTGTCGCAGCTTCATATCCGGCATCGGAACAGAGCCCAGCAAGACCCGGTCATACATTGCCGACGAACAGCAAATGACATTGCCGCGGAGCAGCTGCGCCCGACTGACCGTCTCAGGCACTTCAACCAGATGCGCGCCCTGAGCGGAAATGCGGGTAAAGCCGGTATAGCTCAGCCCTGCCCCCGTCTTGGCCATCAGCGCCAATTGCAGCGCCAGCTTATCCGCCGCCCAAGCGTCATCCGCATCCAGAAAGGCGATATAGCGCCCCTGTGCCGCCGCCAAAGCGCTGTTGCGCGCCGCAGCCGCCCCTCCGCCTGTTTCGTGTCGCAACAGATGCAGGCGAGGGTCATCGGTGGCCAAGGCCAGAACCTGCGCAACAGTGTCGTCTTCGGAGCCGTCATCGACAAGGATCATTTCCCAATCGGTCATGGTTTGGGCCTGAACGCTGCGGATCGCACGGCCGACTACCTCTGCACCATCGCGCACGGGCGTGAGGATCGACACGGTTACAGGGAAACCCTCTGTTTCTGTCATGCTGCCAGCCCTGCCCTTTGTCGCCCAGCGTTACGCCTCACCTCTCGCTTGTGTCACGCCGCCCCCCCAAGGGCAATCTTCGCCGCCGGGCAGGTGTCTTGACCTCTCCCGCTTTGCCCCGATACTGCGGCCCATGACCGCGCTCCCCTCCCCCCAGATCACTGTCGCCATCGCCACAATGGGCGAACGGGCCTGCCAGATCCCCCTGCCCCCGCCCCGGCCCGGCCTATGCTATCTGGTGATGATCCAGCGCGCGCCCGATCCGCTTCCCCGCAGCGATCGGTCGGATCTGACCTATGTCGCGCTCGACAGTCTTGGCCTATCCCGAAGCCGCAATGCGGCGTTAGAGGCCTGCCGCACCCCCTATCTGGTCTTTGCCGATGATGACATGACGCTGGATACAGAGGGGCTGTGCCAGCTTGCGCAGGTCATGACGGATGCCCCGCATCTGGATTTCGTTGCGGGCTGGCGGCATGAGAGGCTCCCGGCCGCGGGGCCGCGCAGAGAGCCCCACCGGCTGCGCAAATCGAACGCGGGCCGCATCTGCGCGCCCGAGCTGATGGTGCGTATGGAACCGGTCCGCCGGGCGGGGCTGCGGTTCGACCCGGAATTCGGGGTCGGCGCCCCCTACCCTGTCGGAGAAGACTATATCTTCATCTGCGATATGCTTGATGCTGGGTTACGAGGTGACGGCCTGCCCATCGTGACCGGTTCTCATCCAGCGGCCTCTACCGGAGAGCAATGGGGGGACGCGCAACTGATGAAGGCGCGGCGGCGGGTGCTGGGCCGCTGTTTCGGCGCGACCGCCGGGTTGATCACCACCGCCTATATCCTTCGCCACCGCAAGAGATTTGCCGGATGGAAAGAGGCATGGCGCTTTTTGCGCGGTTAAAATTCCACGGCAATCTTAATTATAATGTTTAAAAACAAAGTGTTGCTCATTTTTGTTTCGCGTGCGAAACATTTTCGCGCCCCCCTTAAAACCCTAGTCTACAGCAAGCCTAGTCTCACCCCCCTTATCGCCCTAGAGTGCCAACATAGATCAACGGGGCTCATTCTATGAATACGCGCAAAGGCATTCTTTTGGCGGGCGGCACAGGCAGCCGCCTTCATCCAATTACCTTGTCGATTTCCAAGCAATTGCTGCCGATCTACGACAAACCGATGATCTACTATTCCCTGTCGGTTCTCATGCTGGCGGGCCTGCGCGAGATTGCCATCATCACCACGCCGCAGGACCAAGAGCAGTTCAAACGCCTACTGGGAGATGGGGGGCAATGGGGACTCTCTTTGACCTACATCACACAAAGCAGCCCCGATGGGCTGGCGCAAGCCTATACGCTTTGTGAAGCCTTTCTGGATGGGGCGCCTTCCGCGATGGTCTTAGGGGATAATATCTTCTTCGGCCATGGGTTGCCCGACAATCTGGCGCGCGCTGCGGAACGCGCCTCGGGGGGGACTGTCTTTGGCTACCGGGTGGCCGATCCTGAACGCTATGGCGTGTTGGCTTTTGGCACTGACAGGCAGGTGCGCCGGATCATCGAGAAACCCAGTGAGCCGCCCTCGCCCTATGCGGTGACGGGTCTCTACTTCCTCGATGGCACGGCACCGCAGCGTGCGGCACAGCTAACGCCCTCCGCCCGAGGTGAGTTGGAAATCACGTCTCTTTTGCAGAGCTACCTCGATGAAGAAGCGCTTCATGTCGAGTTGATCGGGCGCGGCTATGCATGGCTCGATACGGGCACCCATGGCAGTCTCTTGGATGCCAGCAACTTCGTGCGCACCCTGTCTGAGCGCCAAGGCCAGCAAGTGGGCTGCCCGGAAGAGATTGCATGGCGCAAAGGCTGGATTGATGATGCCAGCCTTGCCACACAGGCCAAGCTTTTGGGCAAGACCGGCTATGGGGCCTATCTGGAGCGTTTGCTCACGGAGGGGCCGCTATCTTAAACCGGCGTCTTAAACGTCGTCCTGCGTCTCTAGCAAGGCACGGATCTGCGCGACGAGGGCAGGGGTCACCCCTGGCCCCGACAGGCGAAGCTCACCGGGTTCGAAGCTGAGCTTAACCGATTTGGCCCCGCCCGTCTCAGAGCCTACAGCCCCTTTTTGGCTCTGTTTCGCTGCGGACGCTTTGGACTGTTTCCCTTGCAACGCCTTGGTCAAAAGCTCGGCTTCCGCCTCTGCCGTTTTTGGGGCCGCCTTGCGCAGCCGATCCCGAAGCCGGGTGGCAAAGCCCTCTTCAGAGATCAGCCGCGCCGCTAGGGCCAGCCCCAGACGTTCGGTCACGGCATTGGGGTAGGCCAAGACACTGCCCAATTGATCCACCACGGGCATGAAGCTTTTGATCTTGGATCGTTTGGCACGCGATGCCGAGGCGAACAGTTCCTTCAAGGCCTCGCCTTCCGAAGAAAACACCCCCGCCGCGACGGCCTTCCGCACGATATGCGCCCGTTCGAAAAAGGTTAGCCCGACGCGGATCTCGTTTTCTTCGACCATGGCGGTATAGGCGTCACTGGCATCTTCAGGGTGCCGCACGAAGGCCAGCGCGTGGTTCGGACCCTCGCCGGCATGAGCCATAGACCGCAGCGCCTGCACCCGGCGGAAACCGGAAATGAGCCCGTATTTGCCTCCTTCGATTTCCACCACTTCGATCGGGGTTTGCTGGCCACGGCTGCGCAGAGAGGCGGTCAGCACCTCCATTTCATCCTCATCCAGGGCGACCCGATCCCGCGACAGATAGTCCCCCGCGATATCGTCTAGCGCGATCTTGATCGCCATGCGGCCTTCGCTGCGCGCGGTTTGCATTTCCGCAGCGACCTTTTCCAAGGCTGCCACCGCACTGGCTTGCCCCGCGACATCGGCAATGGGCGCGCGGCGCGGGGTCGGGATTACTCCCACCGGGATATCGCTGATTGGCATGGCTTGTCTTTCTTGTGGCACGGCAAGTCGCTCTGGATCGGGTGCGGTCAGACGTTTGCGTTTGGCCATGATGACATTCCTAAAAACTAAGACTGTTTCACCCAAGATAGAGACTTGAGCGCAGCGATTAAGATTTTCTCGCCCCGGCGTGCGGGCGATCAGGTGGACTGCTGTTCGGAGCGTTTCCAAGCCCCGATCAGCAATTTCTTGAAGGCGGCATAGGTCGCGTCGAAAGTCTCGCGCCCGCGGGCATAGGTCTCGCGGTTGAAGTCTCTGTAATCGGCTTCATAGATGCCATTCACGCTTTCACCGGCCTGACCGATCAGCGCTGTGAAGTCCTGCCGGTGCGGGGAGAGGGTGGTGCCCAGATAGGCCTGCATGAGAGCCGCCATTTCGGCCTGCTGGCTGCTGTCGAAGCGGGTGACCACCGCGCGCACGGCGTCCCATTCAAAATGCAGCTCTTCCAAGCCCAAAGCGCGGGCGGCGACATTCTCGCTCTCTTCGATGCTCGAGAAGGTGGCATGGAGCATATCAAAGAAACGCCCGGTGGAATCGAACTCCAGATAAGAGGCCCCAAGCGGCACCAGCAGGATATCCGCGGCCGCCAGCCCGTTGATCGTGAGATAGCCCAAAGCCGGGGGGGTATCGAAGAAGATCAGGTCATAGTCGTTCAGCACCCCATCAGCCTCGAGCCGATCGGTCAGCGCATCCCACAGCCGCCAGCCGCGGGCGCTCATCCGCCAGACGGGAATCTGAAACTCGGCCCAATAGAGGTCAAGCTGGGCGCCGATCAGGTCGATATTGGGCCAATGGGTCGTTTGGATGAGCGACTGTGCCGTGACGTTCCGGGCGTCCGATAGCGTCTCATCCAGAGGCTGAGGGGCGTCGCCCCGCGAAACCCGGGCGCGGTTGTCCTCTTGCAGGTGATCGGCATAGTGCCGCGCCAACAGCGGAAAGACCGTCGACCACTCATCCTGCACCTTGCCGCCAAAGATCGAGGTCATGGAGCCTTGGCTGTCGAGGTCGATAA
>Ga0310345_10001306_pt1 | contig 28392 bp, 44 predicted proteins | sample HC15DNA20500_MG_FD_204667 | JGI IMG/M metagenome (GOLD analysis project Ga0310345, IMG submission 204667) | Marine microbial communities from station ALOHA, North Pacific Subtropical Gyre - HC15-DNA-20-500_MG | ecosystem: Environmental > Aquatic > Marine > Oceanic | place: Pacific Ocean: North... | reverse complement strand
TTGCAATACTGGGACATCAAGGGAGAAGAACCAGAAGGGGAGCAATTGAGATTAATTTAATGGGTAAAGGGAAAAGATTCTTTTTTATTTATAACAAGGATGTGAAGAGGCTATCCAATTGGGAACTTGAGCATGAGAAACATGAGGCTGATATCTACATGGGCATCTTCAAAAGAGTAGGGGATAAACTCAATCTTTTTGAAAGGCATAGGGTGAGGCAAATCTATCAAGAGATAAAGAAAAGAGAGCAATTTTAATATTAGTGGATAAAAGGCTTGACACATGTAAAGGACATGTGGTTTAATACCTGTAGTTAGAAACAAGTTAAGTTCAGGAGTTAGAAATGAGAAACACAGATTTAATAATAAATGACATGAGCAAAAGTGATGCAAATGCAATTATCAAGGCTGTTGATAAGCTAGTTGAGTTGGGACAAATTGAACAACCTAACTGGATAATGATGGACAGCAAATCAGGGACGGAATCTGATTCGCAATGGGCAAGAGTTGAGAAGAAGAACAGGAAATTATTCAAAGCCATGCGTGAGGCAAAAAGGAGTTAGCCTATGAAGAATATCAGGGTGAGGATTTGGATGGGGCAGATAAAAATTTACTGGCAATCATAAATTAGTCTTGAGGGGGAAGAGGGGAGAAGTGCAACTGGACTTTCTCTCTCAAGTATAGAAGGCGATATGAAATGCACAGGTCTTGGGGGCAGACCATAAAGCCCCCTAATAAAAAAGGAGTTTATATGACACAGTTTTCTACAATCGTGGTTGTTGGCACTGCTGACCAAAGGAGCAAGCGGTACTATGACCATGTGCAGATATTTTCAGAAGACACGGCATTCTATGCCAAGAAGATTGCTCCTCCCAAACTCAGAGAGGGTCATGGGGGAAGATGCTTTGACCATGTGATGGATGCAGATGTGATAACCATGCCACGGTTCACCAATACAGAGGAGCAACCAGAGGTTCATTTGAAAGTAAGGATGATAATGGATGTAGTCTGGGGAAATCACTTTTATTTTCGGATTGGATGCCAGTGGTACAAGTTCACAGATGAGCATAAGTGGGGGCAAAAGGCATATTGCAGGATTAAAAATATATCAGTATCAAGGAAGGCCAAGGCTCTTGCTTTTAATGCAAGAGCAGAGGCTGAAAAGGTGACAGTATGAGCCATGAAGGTAATGACAAAATTATTGATTCTATGATGGATGAACTTCCCCCAGACAGTGTGAACAAATGCTTCCAGTGCGGCTCTGCCCTTGAGGAAAGAAAAGGGTATGTTTATTGCACAAGACCAAACACAGGAAAGTCTGTGTCTATGTTTGACGTTAGAACTTGTTATTACACATGGAATACACACCCCAAAAACAGGATTATTCCTTCACTGGAAGAACTACACAGAAGGGTATATGGAGATGGCAATGAGACTGTATGACATAGAAGAAAAAAGGGCTGTTGAGGTCTATGACAGTCCCTTACTGGACACCATGGTGGAAAACCGCAGAACAGGCTTACAGGAGGCTTTAAAAGACGCAGGACTGTGGGATGAAGAACTGGAGAAGTTATGGCAGGAGGAAGAAAAAAGATGAAAGTAACAATTGCCAGAATTAGGTCTAACGTAAAATATAATGCCCCGCTTAATACAGTGTTAGATAGTTTCTTTGAGAATTATGTTCTGTGGAAACAATCCAGACCAGATTTAGAGTTTGACACATATAACATGTCTTTTGATAAATCTAGACCAGTACGCACTCCAGAGACTATAAAGAATGCGGATGTAATAATCATCCCCAGTGATTCAGAGTTTAGGTATCATGGGGAAATTCAGATAAATCCTAAAGATTTAGTCAAGTCTGAAAACCATATCCATGCCATAAGACCGTATTTTGAAAACAAGCAAGTTATTATCTGGCGGTCTGACCGTGGAGATACAGAAGAACTTTACAGAAATGAAACATTGAAAGGTATCAATTTGAAGTCTCTTGATGTTATTGATGAAGTAGATTTTTCTGGCAATATACACGGTATGAAATACCATTTTATCCAGAGCCTTAAAGATTCACTTTTGGATATTTCTTGCCCTAAAAGTATTGATTTCGGGTATTGGGGGAAAATGAAAAAGGGTGATGATAGGGCTAAGACGTTACGCAAAATTTACCGTGATGACGATATATCAACTGTTTTAGTTGGAGGATTTCCTACTGGAATAATTCGGGATTCAAAGTGGATTAAAGATTGGAATATCTTATATCCTATGTTAGAGCCAACTAGGGCTACATTATGCTTTAATTGGATAGATGAAACAGCAACAACGGCACGATATCCTGAAGCGTTATCTATCGGGATGATTCCATTCGTTTGGATGAACTACGATAAAAACAACACTTATAACATTGATGACTGGCAGAGGGTGTTTTCATTTGAAGATTTTAGAGAAAAGGTACTGGAACTGAAAGACCCTAAAGTCTTTGAAGCTAAGTTAGAACAATACCGAAATAATTACAAGAAAGTTCTCTTATCAAGACAAGAATATTTCAATCAATTTTCAACAGCAATGAATAAAATATTGGTGAAGTAAAATCATGCAAGAAATTGAATTAGGATTGTTTAGGCAAGGATTATTTCCAGAATCACCAAAACAGTTAGAGTTAGTGTCGATTAGTGCAAATTTAGGGTCTAAATTGAATGCTGTCTGGCACAGTAGATTGCCCGATATTCATCCTTCCAACATCACCCGAAATAGGAATTATATTTGTTTTGCCACCATGTTCGATTGGAGATATTTTTCTGCGGCTATATGGTCTTCTCCTGTTAATCAGAGTTTTGATATAGATTCTGTATTGGAATTAAGGCGGTTGGCTATTTCTCCCGAATCTCCCAGATTCACAGCAACTTGGATGATATCGAAAATGATAAAGAATATTCAAAAGAAACTGCCTAGAATAACTAGGTTAATTTCTTATCAGGACACTGATGTGCATACAGGTACAATATACAAAGCCGCCAATTGGAAAAATATGTCCACTGTTAAATACAGGACATGGGATGAAAGCCGTGAACGCAATGAATCCCAGTCCACAGCAGATAAAATTAGATGGGAATATTTATTAAAATAATAATTGCTCAATTTCCCTATTGACATATGTAAAGTAAGTGTGTACCATAGTCCCATAAATCAATTAAGTAAGGAGTTTAGACATGGGATTCACATTCGGACAGGCAAGCATTGCAAGGGTAAGCAAAGAGAATAGGCAAGACACAGATGTCATAGTCTTGATGCACGGCTTAATTAAAAAGGAGAACTTCTCCATCCACAAGGTTGGATGCAAGGACACCCGAAAAGAGGCCATGAAAATGATGTCTCAATCTGGTGGAAGGTTCGCCAACACCAAGTTAGCAATAGAGTCCTGCATAGATGAGGAAAGTTGCATGATGGGATGGGGCGAACTTGACTGGGAAGAGCAAGTAAAAGTTAACCCTTGTGCAATGGATGCAAGCTACAAAGAAAACGCTAACCAAGAGCCTACTGTCTTGGTAGAAAGGGATGAAAACTACTAATCAAAAAGGAGGGGCGAAAGCCCCTCCACAAGCCATATTAAAGGAGTTAAAAATGGCAACAAAAGTTACATACGAATGGATACTAGCATCAGTTAAGGTGGTAGGGACTAAGGAGCAATGGGGATACCAGAAAGAGGTGCTTGATGCTGATGGGAATTTGATAAGGGGTGCAGATGCTGTTTTTGGAGATTCCATACACCAGATAATGTCAGATATGGGGACATCATTAGTTACCTTCCCAATTGCCTCCACCACCATGGAGATATGGGACAAGGGACTTAGAATGGTGAATAAAGTGAAAGCAACTCAAACTTTCAGGTTAGTTCTTAAAAGGACTCAAACCACAGACATTCCATATTCATGGAACGGACAACAGCGTGAAAGAAATCTTTATGCTCATGTTGATGAATATGGGAAGTTGGATGATTTCTTCCAGAAAGACCAATTTGGCAATGTGGAAACAAAAAGAGAAAAGAGTTTTTATGGAATGAGTAAAGTTCCCATTTTTGGGGTAGCAATACCACAGAAATTCCATAAAGAACTGAGGGCAAATAAAGAGGCCCAGAAGTTCGGAAATTTTGGAAAGGCTTTTAGAGAAACTCACGGTTCAGTCCATGGTTTCATGTCAGGGAAACGCAATTGCAGGAGATGTGAGGGCCTTATGGGGACAAGCCCATTCCTTGCATCAGAAGATGTTCCAAAGATGGAAATTAAGTCCCTTAAAAGCCAGTCATACAACAGTTATTTGGGAATAAGGTATGCCATGGTTGCAACTTGCACAAACAGCCAATGTGACAACAGGGAATACATCCAAGACCCTCAACAACATTGGAACAGAGGGCATGAGTTATTAAAGTGCTTGACATGTGTCAAGTAGTATGAAATAATCCTTTCATATTAAAACAAAGTCTCATATAAAGGAGTTAGTTATGAGCAACACAGTACATGCAGTAGGAAGCGAAATCACAGGTGGAGTTGTTGTAGCAACAACACAGGCAAGATGCAATAAGAAGAACGTCCAGAGCGGAATGACAATCAGTTCCAACTGGGAAGATGTCACATGTGGCAGTTGCTTGAAGACATATGTAAGGCATGATGGCAGGAAAAATTCACCCCTTACCTTGTTGGAGTATGAGCATGAATATGTCACCAAGGTGGGAGAACTGGAAGAGCAGGAAAGGCTCTCAATCTGCTGTGGTGCAGATGAGGATGAGAACATTGAAAATATGTGCAGTGCATGTCATGAAAGCACTACCTTCTTCAAGGTTTTCGGCCCAGAGAAAGAGGAGGAGGAGGAGACTAATAATAGAGGCCATGGAGTAAAAAAGTCTCATATAACGGTAGGTAATTCTGAGGATGGCACACTAAGAGAAATCCCTGTAAACGATATTGTATGGACACACAGGGGATGGTTCACAAAGAGTGATAAGCGGTTTATAGCAGGCAAGCTGTTTGATTTACTAGGACAAGGAAAGGGAAACATGGCATAACAGTTAATAGTTCTAAACCAGTTTAATACTTATAAAGACATAACGCCCCCCCTCTTACAGAGGGGGGGTGTTATGTTATATATATTAAGTAAATAATAAATAAAATAATATATACTTACCATCACAGTAACTTAACATGGCAAAGAAGAATGAAAAAACAGTCAAAATCCAGTTAAGACGATACCAAGCACTAGAGTTGAAACTGGCAGGAAGTACCACTAGAGAAATCGCCGTGGTGCAAGGAATAAGCCATGTCCAAGTCCATCATGACATTAAGAAAGTTCTTGGTGAAATGGCAGACGCAACCTCCAAGCAAGCAGACCATCTCAGGGCAATGACTATGGCAAGGTATGAGAAACTCTTACAGGCTCACTGGCATCAGGCAATGGGAGGAGACTACAGGTCTACAGAGATGTGTTTATCGGTATTGGGAGGACAAAGGGCAATAGCAGGACTGGATGCTCCAACGCAAGTAACAGGGGCTGATGGTGGCCCACTAAAAATCAGCATTGATGAACTGGCAAAGATGGCAGAAGTAAATGGTTATTTCCCAACAGAAGAAATCCCCCCAAGAGGTAGTCTTCCAGAATTTACAACATCCTAGATTCTTCATGGAGAATGTCTTAGGGGCAACCCCTTACGACAAGCAGTTGGAAATCATGGAAGCTGTAAAGACTAACCGTAGAGTATCTGTTGTTGGATGCAACGGTTCAGGGAAAGACTGGACGGCGGCAAGGACGCTGTTGTGGTGGATGTGCATGGCATATCCCTCCAAGGTTATCGTCACTGGCCCAACATATAGGCAAGTCCATGAAATCGTCTGGAATGAGGTCAGACATGCTTACAGGAACTCCAGAGTTCCGTTCAAGGGCAGGATGTTTGAAACTCCCAGATATCACCTTGATGAACAGCACTATGCACTGGGTTTCTCATCAGGTGATGAGTTCCACATGCAGGGCTTCCACAGCCCCAATTTGCTTGTTATCGTGACAGAGGCTCATGCTGTATCAAGGGAAGAAATTAATGCCCTTAGAAGGCTCAACCCGAAATGTATCCTGATGACAGGGAACGCTTTTGTTTCATCTGGAGAATTCTACGATAGCCACCATGGAAGAAGGGATGTGTGGAAGGCTATTAATATATCGGCATATGATACCCCTAACTTACAGGAAGGCAGGGAAGTTGTTGCAGGAATGATGACATTGGAGGATGTTGAGGAAAGGAAGGTGGAATGGGGGGAAGGTTCGCCGCTTTACAGGGGTTCTGTATTAGCAGAGTTTGTTGAAGAGTTGGATGACACGGTGATTAACCTGTCTACTGTCAGGGAAGCCACTCAAAGGCTCTCAGAGCCGCAAGGAGAGGTTATTCTGGGCTGTGACATAGCAAGGTTCGGAAAAGACAAGACGGTGGTCTTTAAAAGACAGGGTGATTTAGCAGAGATGGTGTGGCAGACTCAGGGCAGGGACTTGATGACGATAGCAGGATGGATTGGACGTTATGTAACAGAGAATGAAGTGGACACAGTGGTGATTGATGACACTGGACTTGGAGGTGGTGTAACAGACCGATTGAGGGAAACAATAGGACATAAGAACATAGTTCCCTTTAGAGCGGGAGCAAAGGCTAGTAGGGGGGAGCAATTCGGCAATCAGACCACAGAGGCTTGGTTTGCACTGAAGGACTGGTTGGAGGGCAATGGGCAGATTCCCAATGAGGACACTTTAATTGGACAACTGGTGAGCAGGCGTTATGAAATCCGTTCTGACAGGAGTTTAATTCTTGAGAGCAAGCAGAAGATGGCTAACTCTCCAGATGAGGCAGACGCACTGGCAATGACCTTTGTAGACATGGCAGGAGTTGGAGTATGGTAAAGAATCAATTTTATGGTCAGATGGCTTTGGGTAGCAGTATGCCGTCTTATTATATTCACCGTCCCTATGGACGGTTTAACGCTGACGATTTACAAAAATTAGACCAAAGATATGAGGTTATAAATAACCTGTGTATTGAAAACCCCAAAATCACATTGGCTGAAATAGCCACCCATGTTGACGTTAGTGAGTCAAGGGTGGCTCAGTTAATTAATCAATACAATAAGAGATTCCCCAATACGCCCATAATCAGGACAGGTAAATGAATATGGTGAAGTATTTCAGATGTGCCATGTGCAATAAACTTTTAGCTGAATATGCAGTGAAAGGAACTATCATTGTCTGCTCCAGATGCAAGCATAAAAACTTTGCTTAGATATTCGTAAGATTAGTTGTTGACATATGTAAAGAGTTCAGGTATTATTCCCATATAAACAAGTTAGCAGGGAGTTAAAAATGAAACTAATGACTAGGGAAATCCAGAACCAGATACCTTCACTATACGAAACAGAAGAGGCATCAGGACACAGAGTGTATGCAAAGTATTTTCACCCATTCAGCAATTGGACATGGTACGCATGTGAATTTGATGCAGACCAAGGATTATTTTTTGGATTAGTTAAGGGTCAAGACATGGAAATGGGTTACTTCACATTAGCAGAATTGGAAAGTATCAATATTGCAGGATTGCCAATAGAGAGAGATTTGCATTGGGACAATGAAGTAACAATTGAAGAGATTAAGTTAGTTAGTTAGAAACAAGCAGGGGGGAGGCAACTCCCCCCAAGGAGTTAGCAAAGTGGATACTAATAGAAAACTTTATTTAGACGGCATGATTACAGAAACAGAGTACAGAAAGGCTGTTATCTCTGAGAGAGTGGAAAAGGTAGCAAGCAAGTTTGATGCTTTGCTCTGTATTGCAAAGCCTCAGTTCAGGGACAGCATCAGCAATGATGACGTTACCAAGATATTTGATTATCTGCACTCTGAGTTAAAGGAAACAGAGAAGGCTATCCTGAAGGGTAAGAAGACGTTTGCATTGAGGACTTGATTCATATGGTAGAATAAAAAACCAGTGGTCAAGGCAAGTACCCTCAAGCTATGGAGGGTCTATGCCAAACTGGTTTCCGTTCTTTCAGAAAGAGGTTACATATGATGTGGCTTCATCTGTTCCATTAGTAAATGATTTGTCTGCTGTGATGTATCCGGAAGACAATTATGGCAACTACGCAAAAGAAGGCTATGGACGGAATTCAATTGTCCATGCTTGCATCAGGGAACTTGCAACTGGCACAGCCGCCGCAAAGTTCTATGTTCAAAAAGACACATCAGACGGATTAGTTGAGGTTGAGGGAACTCCCCTTGCTAATCTCATCATGTACCCCAACGGCACTCAGGATTTCTACCATTGGTTGGAAAGACTGGTAACTTACCTGTATGTCTCTGGAAACGCCTATATTCTTAAAGAACGCTCCAGAGGTAACCAGATTACTGGGCTTTACCTCTTACGACCTGACAGGGTGTCTATCATGCCTTCAGGAGAAGGTGTTAAGGGCTATTCATATCAAGTGGATGGCAAAGAGTATTTCCTGAAGCCTGAAGATGTGGGACACATGAGTTTCCCAAATCCTAATGGTGACCTGTATGGACTTTCCCCATTACATGTTTTGGCTAAGACCATAAATCTTGATTTAGCAATGACAGACTTTGCCAAGGTGTTCTTCCAGAACGCAGGAGTTCCAAGTGGACTGCTTAAAGTAAAACGCAGGCTTACCTCCCAAGAGGAAGCCACAAGAATCAGGTCAAGGTGGAGGTCATCATTTGGTGGCACTAATAACTTCCATTCGGTTGCAGTATTAGATGATGATGCCGAATATCAGCAAATGGCATCCGCTCCTGCTGAAATGGCTTTGACTGATTTACATAACCACACAGAATCAAGGATTTGTGCTGTTCTGGGAGTTCCTCCCATTTTGATATCAGCAAATGTGGGTTTAGCAAGGTCAACCTTCTCTAATTACAGGGAAGCACGGTTTTCTTTCCATTCTGAAACACTAGAACCCTTAATAGACAAGATTGTGCGATTCCTTAACTACTGTGTTGGCATGGAGATGGGGGAAACCATTGCTGTAGACCTTACAGAGATGAGGGGCTTTCTTGATGACAAGGAAACCATCAATGCAAGAGCGTCCCAACTGTTTACCAGTGGAATTGTTACATTGAATGAAGCAAGGGAAATGGTAGGGGAAGATGCTCTTCCAGATGGTGAGGTAAGACGGTTACCAACCAACATTATTGAGTCCATGTCTCCAACAGAAAGTCTGGCAGGGATGTCTCCTTTTGCCTCTTTATATTCAGCTAAGAAAGATGATGCTGTGGTATATAGGGGAAAGGCTATGGGAAAGGAACTGAACAGAGATAGAGACTCATTAACTGAAAAATACACGCCAGTATATACCAAGTATTTTAAAAGCCAGAAAAGCAGGGTTGATGGAATCTTGGGAAGATTTCTCAGCAGGGACTTTGAGATAGAAAAAGCGGGGGGATTTCCCTTTACTGCTGATTCATTAATTCCAGATTCGGAACTGGGCAATCTTAGTGAACTGCTTTGGAAGATGTACTTGGAGGTTTCAAAGAATACCTTTGGAATTGTGAACTCCAGTGGACTGGCAGGAGAACTGGAATGGGCAGAGGCCCATCCGGTAGTTGCACAGGTTTTAACAACTGTCCCAACCAGAGCCACAATGATTCACTCAACAACGCATAAGCATGTGAAAGGTGCAATTGATGTGGCTTTTGAAAGAGGGTATTCAATAGAACAACTTGCAAGAGGTGTTCCAGATGAAGGTTTCAAGGGAATCAAGACTGTAATGCAGGAAACTGAGAAAAGAGCGGTTTTAATTGCCAGAACAGAAATAATGAGAAGCCAGAATCTGACCAGTGTGAACATGTTCAAGAATCAGGGCTTTGAGTGGGTTCGGGCATTTGATATTGATGGTGGCCCTAATGATAACTATGTTCCTGCGGGTGACCCTTATGGAAGAACCTGTATTGAAAGGAATGACCAGATTTATAACGTAGAAGACGCTTATGACATAGAAGACCATCCCAATGGAACTCTATCGTGGATTCCAATGCCCAGAAACTATGTACCAGAAGGAGTAACGGTATGATTCATAAAAGTATAGAAGTTGCAGAAGCCAAGGCTGTGGACGCTTCACAGGGTTTGGTGGAGGCGTTTACAAACACAATGGGAGTTATTGATTCTGATGGGGATGTAATTGACCCTATTGCATTCAATGGTTCTATTGCCAAGAATCTTCCTTTGCCAGTTCTGGCAGGGCATGACCAACATTCCGTGGTTGGCAAGGTTATTTCTGCAAGACCAGTTCACATTGCTGATGATGAGTATAAGTTATATACACTCATGCAGATGAACATGGAAACCCAATCAGGAAAAGAGGCGTTTTCAAATGTCTCAGGAAACTTTGTCAGGGAATGGTCAGTTGGGTTTAATGTTCCAGAAGAAGGGTGGGAAATTGAGGGGACTGGAAAGTCCCAGACCAGAAGAATCAAAGAACTGGACTGGGTGGAAGTAAGCACTGTTATTAGAGGTGCTAGTCCTCAAACGGCTACCATTTCTGCAAAGGCAGAAAACAATGAGGAGAAGCCAAAAACCTTGTTGGAAATTTATACAGGTGACACTCCTGAAGACAATGCCTCTGGCACAGATGTCCAAGAGACTGATGCCCCAGACACAGAATACCTTCAGGCACAAATAGATTTGCTTAAATTAAAAGCAAAGAAAAAGAAACCTAAAAGATACTAGGAGGTATCAAGTGGAAACCTCAGAAATGAGAACACATGCAAATTATCTGCTTGAAAAAGCAGATGAAACCCTCAAAGAGGGGAAAGTTGAAGATGCTAAAGCGATGATTCTTGAAGCAGGAAATGAGCTTCAAGCCGCTGAAGCTAAAGAAGAAGCCGCAATTGACTTGGCAAAACTCAGAGGCGAAATTAACAAGCCTATGAATACTGTTCCAGTTGCGTCAACAGATATTGCCTTGCACAACCTTGATGAAGGTGGAGCAGAACTGAGGGCAAGTTATAAGCCTGCCGACTGGGTGAAAGGATTGCCTGCCGCTTCACAGCCTATGTGGGTGCAAGAGAAGATGGGAGTTCGGGAAAAAGAAGAAGCTGTTTTTTATAAGGATGTGTTTACTAAATACATCCAGTCTTCAAATGATGCGGCTTTCCGATTGTCCCTGACACCTCAGGAAACCAAGGCAATGGAAGAGGGAACGGATTCTTTATTGTGTCCCCTCAGTTAGTGATAACTGTTGCAAATTCGGTGAACTGTCGGGAAGGCTACGTCCAAAGGGATATGCTAATCCGCAACCAAGCCCTGAACGCTTTCGGGGAAGGCTCAACGACTAGGTGGGGTTCTGAGAACGCAGAACGTAATACACCAATAGTGCCGAACATCTCCATGGAGATGATGAGATAGTCTGAACTCATAGGAAACTATGAGAGGTCGACAGAAATGATTGACCCATTAGAAGAAATTCTAAGAGTAACAAAAATTCATGAATTAGCTTTCATGTATTTGACAGAAGGCGGGTATTTTGTACCAGAAGAGTTTATAAATGCTACGATTCACGATACTGGGCTTCCGTCTGGTGCTGTGAGGAATGCTTGCACGGTTATCCGTGTTGCAAGTAAAGATGGATATGTTCCAACTATTGCTAACGCAACTTGGGCCGCAATCGCAGAAGAGGCGGCCTTTAGTGACCAAACACCGGCCGTGTCTCAGGTGGCGTTTTCGGTCGTTAAGAGTGGGGGCCTAGTGAAGGTCACAAGGGAATTATTGGACGATTCAGCCATCAACTTGCCTGTAATGCTTTCACAGATATTCCAAGAGGCTTCAGGACGGTCTGAAGAAGTTGGAATCCTTGGTGGTGGTGGAACCACTGACTACCTTGGTATTACTGATGCCGCCGCAGGGGTAAGTGATGTTCTGTTGGCAAGTCCTACAGCTATAGTTGCTAATGACCTGTTCACGGTGTTCTACACTTTAGAGTCTCAGCACAGAGCAGGGGCTACTTGGGTAATGCCTTCGTTGATATCGAAAGACATCAACGGTATCAATTCAACGTCCGCAGGGGTGCATTCGGTCAATGACCTGAACACACCACCGGCTGACTTCTTGCTTGGTAAGAGGGTAATCAACAGTGATATTGCAGGAACTGGTCTTGCTACTTCCATCACAGCAAATGCTGAGATAGGAGTATTCGGAGACTTCAAGCAATATTACATATTCGATAGGGTCGGTTTTTCAATCAGACGAAATGATTCGCTCTACATGGAGAACGACCAAGTTGGATTCTTTGCCACAACTCGTGGTGATGGACAGGTAGCATTAAGTGCCGCATTTAAGATTGTAAAAGCCGCCGCTAGTTAATAACTAGAGGCTAAGTCGGCAGGGGGGTGTAATGGGAATGACCATCCCCCTGTCGTTATTGAGGAGATGAAAATGGCAAAAGTAACATGTTTGAAGGATGTGACAATTGGAAGCATGAATATGGCTTTTGTAGAAGGCAAGGAATATGATATCCCTGCCAAGGATGCAAAAGCATATGCGGAATATTTCAAGACTCACGCAACAAAGAAAGCTACTGCCAAGAAAGCAGAAGCAGAAGAGAATAAAGAAGCAACAACTGAGGAAAATAAATAGTGGCTACTAGGCACACCTATGCGAATGTAGACGATTTTAGAGACTACTTGGCGGGTACTTCATATTCCTCCAACTGGTCTTCAGATAGTGCCATCATGTCCAGAATTGTTGAAGCGTCATCAGGACGGATTGACAACTATATGGGTATGCAGAGTTTTGGCCCTATAACACAAACCCGATATTACGATATTGGAAACGGAACTTTGCGTAGGTCAACACAAAACATCCGTGATAACACAGGGAACAATACCCTTGGGCCTTCCAGTGCAATGGTTAACGTAATTCCTCTAGATAGTTGGTTGGTATCAGTAACAGGGACTATTACCAGTTATAAATCAACAGATAGGGCATCAAGTGAATCTTTAGATGAAGGTTACAACAATGATTACTGGTTATTACCCTATAACACTAGCCCTAAGGTCGAAATAGAGTTAAATGAGGATTCTTCTAAAGGTTTCCATGGTGGGCAACAAACTCTGGCAGTTGCGGGAATCTGGGGATACAGCAATGACCTGTCTCCAGAGAAAACAACAACAGGAACTATAGCAACAGATTCAGAAACAGCATTCGGCGTGAATGATGCGTCAGGACTCAGCCCTGCACAGACTGTTTTAATCGGTAGTGAGCAGATGTATATAACTGGAATTTCTTCCAATACATTAACTGTGGAAAGAGGAGTAAATGGAACAACAGCATCTACTCATACTGCTAGTACATCTGTATATATATATGTCTATCCTACTTTGGTGGTTCAAGCATGTTTAGATTTATCCAAGATTTATTTCAGAGATAGAGACTTGGGGGTTACCCAGACAATTGGCACTCCAGAAATGGGAGTAACAAGAAGTGACAGAGAAGCAATCAATGTATTGAAGACTTTAGATACATACAGGGCCACAACCACAGAATCACAGGTGTTTTTCTAATGCCAAGTGGAGTAAAGGTTGAAACTCAGGGAAATTTCTTTGACCACCGCAATGAGCGGTTTGCCAAGGCATTGAATGATTCAATTCTGGATATTTCTGTACTGGGTGCATATCGAGTGGCAAGACAATTAAAAAGAGGACATGGATTTAGAACTGGATATCTTAAAGGCTCTATCAATGGAGGACTTGTTAAAAACTTCCATGGACAGATAGATGCGGGGGCATTAATGAAGGGAAGAAATGTTGTTTATGCCTCTTGGATTGAAGGTGTATCATCCAGAAATGCCACAAGTGTATTTAAGGGTTACAAGATGTTCTGGAAAGTCTTCCAGTGGTTGCGAAAACAACCGCAGGAAGTTAAGGACATCATGAAGTTCCATGTCAGTAAGGAATTAAATTGAGTAGGTCAGGAGTTATAGACAGAATAGATGCTTTGTTGGCATCTGTTTCAAGCCCAACCTTTGGGGAGGTTTTGAGAGGAGAGCCAATGATGCTTTCCCAAACTCCATCAGTTGCTTTCTGGTTGGCAAATCGTGAAGTTGAATTTCTGACATTGGGAGATGCCTCTTCCTTAACAGAGTTCACCATCAGGGCATATTGGAGACTTCAAGTCTCAAGAGATATTAGAGAAGATGTGGAGTTGGAAGTATGGAATGCTATTGTAAGTATAGATACTGCATTGCGTGGGGATTCAGACTTGGCGGGGAATGCAGATAACATAGTGATTGGAACAGCAAGCACAGGGTATACAGATATGGGGGGCGTGGCATATAGGACTTTAGAGATGTCATTGGCTGTGCAGATTATGGGTGAAGTAACAATAACGCCGTAGGAGAAAAGATATGGCAAAAGTAAGTGGATTAAATGTCAGATGTTTTGTAATGGGTCGAGATATTAGCGGTGATGCTAATGCTCTTGATGGAATGGGCTATACTCAGGAGACTCTTGATGTAACCCCATTAAATACCCTAGCAATGAAAAGAATCACAGGAAGGTCTGATGGAAGCCTATCAATTAATTGTTATTTTGATGCGGGAACTAATCTGTCTCACTCAACCTTTACATCAAACTCAGGAAAACTTCCAACAGCTAATCAAATCATTACAGCACCATTAGGTTCTGCTGTAGGTTCTGATTTCGCAGGGCTGATTGCCAAGGAATCTGATTATAATGTTAGTTCTGGAACTGGTTCGGCAATAACAGCCAACGCATCCTTTTCTGCTACAGCAGGGGTTGGTGGAGAGTTCGGGGAAATGCTTACGGCATTTGATGATACTCATTCATCTGCAACAGATGGAACAGCAATAGACAATACATCTTCAACGTCTGATGGCGGTGCGGGATATGCTCATTTTCTTTCCCTCAGTTCGGGAAGTGTAGTAATCAAGATTCAGGAGAGTGCTGACAATGTTACCTTCACCGATTTAATTACGTTTTCAACTGTTGGAACATCTGATGTTCCAACGGCAGAAAGGCTTGAAATGACTGGTTCTGTTGGGAGATATATTCGGGTTCAGTCATCAGGCACATTTACTAATGCGGTAATCGCAGTAGGATTCGTTAGGTATTAAAATTTTTTTCAGGAGGTCATTATGGCTAAGCAAAGTGGTTTGGGGGATTACATAGCAGTGGACGACTCAAGCGGTTCTCCTCAGGATTTGTCTACGGACATTACCAATTATGAAATTGGTGACGGGCAGAACCTTTTGGATGCCACTTCTATCAGCAAGTCTGCTATGGAAAGAATTATTGGATTGGGGGATTTAACGATTACCCTGAACGGTATCTTTGATGCCGCATCCAATATGGCACATGCTGTTTTCTCCAACAAGTCGGGCATCAGAACTGTAACGGTAGCGATTGGCGGCAACTCAGGCGGCAATCCAGAAATGACTGCTGAATGTCTTGTAAGTGAGTACAACATCTCAAGAGGGAATGATGGAGCATTAACTTGGTCTGTCTCCTTACCTTTGCAAGATGGCGCAGGGCCCACATGGGGTACTGTCTAAGATGGTGGTTAAGAATACAACTGGGGTGAAACCGTTTGTTCTGCAACGCAGAGAAGGTAACCTCACATTTCCTGAAGACCATGAGTTCCACGGTCTGGAAATCAGGGTAAAACTTGATGTAAATATATCCACGTTTTTAGAATTTCAGATAGTCTCAGAAACTAATACGGCAGAGGACATGCGAATGATGTTCCTGAAGTTTGGTGATGAGATTGTACAAGAGTGGAATTTACATGATGAGGACGGCAAACCTGTACCTTCTACTGGAAACGGCTTTTTAGAACTTCCTCCAAATATCTGCACAGCCATGATTCAGAGTTGGGCTGAGAATGCGGCAACAGCGGGGGAAGCCTAGAGGCTGAGATTCTCAAGTGGAAAGCCGTAGGAGGTGGGACTGACAGGGATGGAAATCCTATTGTCAAACCACCTCTTTTGGTTAATGCGGAAATGATTGACGGTATCTGCCAAAGATACAGTTGCCTTCCCTCTGCTCTTGCAGAGGAGGATGTCAGCCTGTTGCAAATGTTGAATATAGTGAATATCGGATTGGATAAGAATGGCGGGTAATGCAGTAAATATATTAGTTAACGCTGATGGAAGTCAGGCATCGGGCCAATTCCAAAAAGTAAGCAAAGCCGTTGCGGGTGTAAGTCTTGCTGTGGCAGGCGTTGGGCTTGCTCTTGTTAAAATCGGTGATGAATTCAAAACTGCTACCCGAAATATCCAAGCAGGGACTGGTGCAACTGGAGCAGAACTTGAAGCCCTGAAGGGAGAGTTCCGTGACTTAGCGGGAAGAGTCCCTCAGGACTTGGGTGCTGTCTCAACTGCTTTGGCTGACGTTAATACCAAGATGGGGTTAACTGGTGATGATTTAGAAAATACCACCAAGCAATTCCTAGATATGTCCCGAATCATGGGAACAGAAGTTGGCCCCATGATTAAGACGGTTTCGGATTCCATGGGAGTATTTGGTGTAGATGTTTCAGAGACTGGTCAGATTCTTGATTCCTTGGCAATGGCATCACAGCAAACTGGCGTTCCAATGGACGCACTTTCTAACAGCATGAGAGAGTTCGGCCCCGTAATGAAAAACCTTGGTTTGGGCTTTCACGAGGCAACTGCTTTGTTCTCACAATTGGAAGGTGCGGGTATTTCTATTACAAGAGTAATGCCCGGAATTAACGCCTCCATGAGGCGTTTGGCAGAGTCTGGAGTTACCGATTTAAGACAGGCTCTTTTTGATGGAATGACAGACATTAAAAACGCTACTTCTGAGACAGAAGCCCTTAATTTGGCAACTGATTTATTCGGTGCTGAAGGGGCGCAGAGGATGAAGGTTGCAATCCAAGAAGGCGCACTTGATATAGCAGATATGGCAAACCAACTTGAAGCGGCTACGGATGTTCTAAGCGGAATGAATGAAGGAACTATGACCGCAGGGGAACGTTTCGATATCATGAAGAACAAAGCCAAACTTGCCATAGAACCCTTGGCGGGACTGGCATCTGCGGCAGGGCCATTTGTTGTTATGTTGCCTGCCATGATTAGTGGAGTTGCGGCATTGGCAAGTTCTACTGCTGTAGCGTCTGCGGCAACAAAAGTGTGGTCAGGGATTCAATTAGCTTTTAATCTCATTATGTCCGCTAACCCTGTTGCATTAATTATTCTTGGAATTGTTGCGGCAATAGCGGCGGCAATTATTATATGGAAAAATTGGGATACCATCATGGCTTTTGTTATGGGAACCCTTGAAAAGATAGATAAATTCTTGAGGGATACTTTTGGGCCAACTTGGATATACCTGAAGGCTATTGTTAAAACCGCAATTGAAGCAATCAAGGAAATCTTCAGTGGATTATTTGACCTTTTCAGGGGTGACATAGACGGATTCAAAGAACATATGTCAAAGGCGATGGAACTTCTTGGTAAGGCATGGGATATGTTTGTCGAACATCTCTGGAAACCCTTTGCTGAATTTATGTCCAATCTGATGGGAGATAAGTGGGATAAATTCAAAGAGATAGTTAGTGCTGTTGTTGAAAAAGTTAAGGACATTTTTTGGGGGATGGTTGATTCTGTTAAGGGAATTTTCTCAACACTTGTTGAAGCTATTAAAGGATATTTCACTGGGCTTAAGGAAACATTGAGTGGAATATGGGATGTAATTGTTGGGATATTTACAGGAGATAAGGACAAGATACTTGAGGGATTCAAGGGAATCGTTAATGGCATAATTACTATGTTTAATGCCATGATTGGATTGGTTAACAGTTTTGAGTTTAAGGCTCCAGATTGGGTTCCCGGAATTGGCGGTAAGGGATGGGGGCCAAGTATTCCTGAGATACCAAGACTTGCACAAGGTGGAATTGTAAGGAGTCCGACACTTGCTATGATTGGGGAGTCAGGCCCAGAGGCTGTTGTACCATTAGGAAGTGGTGGTGCGGGTGCAAAGATAACCATTAATATAATGGGCAATACATATGGATTTGATGACTTTGAAAATAAGGTTGCAGAAGCTATTAAGGATGGAGTTCGCAGAGGTGGATTCCAGAGGATTATTAACTAATGGCAGATGAATTAAAACATAAAGATGTCGGGCCTACATTAACTGAAAATGAATGGAAAGATGTAGATACCCATATTTTAGATGGGCAAGCTACAGGGAGCATGATTTATGCTCTATCAGCCGCTCAATTATCAAGATTAGGGATTGGTTCAGCAGGGCAATTATTAGGCATCGCAGGCGGTATTCCTGTATGGGAAACTTATGCGGGAACTTCTAGCATAGTTACAGTTGGAACAGTTACAACAGGCGAATGGACTGCAACGGCTCTTGCTCCAACCTATGGCGGGACAGGACAAACCACGTGGACAACAGGACAAATCCTTTACGCAAACGGTGCGAATACTCTTGCCAAATTAACTGTTGGGTCAGCAAGTCAGCAATTAAGAGTTTCAGCAGGGGGAATCCCTGAATGGTTTACACCGACAGCAAGCGGAGCCACAGTCGGTTTGGCTGTAGCTATGGCAATAGTTTTTTAAGGAGAATTAAATGGGAAATCCAGTAGACATAGTGAACGTTGCTCACCTGTATGGACAGACGGACATAACGTCATCACTTGGTACAACTTCCACGGAACTCATGGCGGCTGTTCCTACAGATTACGTTCACAAAGTTAACACGATAATCGTTGCGAATATTGATGGGACGAATAACTGTGACGTGACTATGTGGATTGCGTATGACACGTTGGAAGTCTTAATAGCTAAGACAATCACAGTTCCTGCGGATTCATCTCTTAGCCTTATAGATACGCCAATATATATAAATTACAACGCTTCAGGTGTTGGGAATAGAATTATGGGACTTGCTCAAAATGCTAGTGATTTGGATGTAATTATCAGCTATGAGCGAATAACGGATGTTGCCTAATGGCTAGAATACCTAACAGTTCAGAAGCATCATCCATGTGGAAAATGAATGATGTTTATGTCGCAGAAAATGGTGGGGAATGGCCTCCAACTTATGTTCCTTATTCTAGTGCACAAAACTTCATTAGAAGAGGGTCTGGAACATGGGGAGCATTAACAGATGGGACAACTACAAACGCATGGCCTTGGACAAATCCCGGAACGGCTTATACATCAGGAACGACAGCCAATTATTATAATTCTGGATATAACTGTGACGCTATTTCTTTTTATGTGGAAAGTAATTATGCGACAACCTACAAGATAACCCATTTCGGATATGGTTTGTTACAAAATATATCGGTAGATTCAAATAATAATACTTATATTTTGAGGATTAATTCGGGACGCGGATTGAATGGGACGATTCTGTATGAAAGAAGTTATCCAACATATAACTTTGCATGGTTCGGTTATACCTACTCCGTTGGCAATGCCGGTTACGCAGTTCAAACCCTAGCCCTACCCGCAACAGATAGTACGAACAGGGTTATTCCCTCATTAACTGTCGGGACAAACCAATGGTACACAGTAGCAATGGGTTGGGGGTCAGGCGGGGAAGGAAGTATGTATAACTTTGGGGGGGCAAGTTGGGATTACAACAGCGGAACCGGAAGATATGAAAGAACTATTACAACAGGTGGAGGGACTGTGACTATGGTTTTTGATACTCCTTATTTCAACGGTGGAGGATTATGGAACAACAGTAGAGGTACTAATAATTCAGCAGGGCAATTTCAAATCTTAGGAGTGGATGTTTAGATATGGCAAGACAGCCAAATTCAAGTCCGGGGGAAGCAGATGGCATATGGGATGTCACACGCCCCAATCAACAGCGGAATGCCGCCTACGGTGAAAGATGGCCTGACCCTTATGTACCCCCACCGAATTATGGTGATGGATATACTTCAAGAGTACATAATATTTCGGGTGGAAACAGTCAAAGCCTAAATGCTATTAATGACTGGGGTTCGTTTTCACCCTCACAAAATAATTATTTTGCCTTGCAGATGAGATGCACCACAAACGATTGGCAACTGACAGGGCTGTCAATCGGGGGGGCTTTTGTTAGAGGTGGAACTATGTATTATCACTTCAAGTTATGGGAGGGTGGATACGTTAACCCACAACCCGGAACTGGTACAGAAATAGGGGCTTATAATCAGGGCCCAACAACTGTTTATATTCCGACCTCATCACGCCCTGCTCCTAGTACGTGGTTGAGTCTTTGGGGAACATGGGGTGCGGCGGGTTTACGTTTAACTCAAAATACTTGGTATACAGTCGGCTTTGCTTTTACTCAAAGCCATGTGCAAAACCACCATGCTCTTCCTTGCTATTGGCTTCAGGGACAAGGGTATGGAAATATACAAAACTCTGAAACCATGACCTGTTCGGCTACCAATGCCGCAGGGACAACAAATGTGACTTCAACTTTTGAATGGCAGAATAATTCAGGGAACGGTACAGGGACAGCCCCCTTTGTTTCTGAGTTCGCAATAACTCAACAATGGAATGGTGGGAGTTATTGTCTGCTTGGGGTAAGGGTTTTTGTTTAATGCCTAATTATCGAATCCCAAACAATACTAATAATGATGCCAACGGTGCTTGGAAAATGAACGCCGTTCAAAGGGCAAGAGCGGGGGGAGAATGGGTTGACCCCTATGTTCCACCTCCACAATCAGTCCAAGGTTGGGTTTCTAGATATTCAGGATGGGCAAGTGGAAATCTAAGTACATATCCGGCTAACAACATGGTTAATGCCAATTCGGTTTATCCACAGAATGGTCAATTTGATGCTGTAACTTGGACATGCACTTCTCATGATTGGACTTTACAAACGGTTCAAATGGGTCACGGAAGGAATGTGGGAGGGAGTTTTTATTTTAGGGTAACGGTCTTTGCATCAAGTTCTTACAATACAACAACCCCAGTAATAGATTCGGGAAACCAATCTATGAGCATGGGCTATAACAACAATGTTACCAATTCTGTCGGCTTACCAACCGCTCCGGGTTGGGGAGAAAGCACCCTTGTATTAAGTCAGAATCAACCCTACACGATAGCGATTAATTACTGGGCTAATGCCGTTGCCCAACCGGGCTATTATTACAGCGGAAACGGTTATGGGAACGCTATCCTACAACCTTCTGCCACCATCACAACAACAGGGGCAGGCGGGTCAACAACTATTACTTCTAACTGGCAAATAACGTCAGCAAGTGGAACTAATACTTACCCTTATCAAAGCGGGCCAATAACAGCATCTAATTACAACGGCCCAATCGGGTTACTCAAAGTTTTGGTTCATCTATAAGGAGAAAGGAATGGCAATAATAATTACTAAGATGGTTCAAGGTTCGAATGAATTGGGACAATTAACTTTTTCTTATCCTGATTATTGCATGATTAAAGAGCAATTTTGTCGTGACCCCGATGATGAAACCTTTGTTACAATCGGGCTTGGCGGGGGAACAGAGATTACAAAAGCTGAGTTGATAACAAGGGCATTAGATATTCACCCAAGACATCCGTTTCGAATTGTGACATTCGCCGCTGAAGACCCTCCCGCTCCTCCGACAATAACAGACAGAACAGACGCAGAAGTTGAAACCCTCATGAATGAGTGGTGTGCGGAAAAGAATGCCTCATGAATGAGCAGATAACAGATGAAGATATAGCGAAATTGTGTGCAGAGAATCCTCTGGCAAATGAGCAACTTAGAAGGATTGTTGCAGAACGACAAAGGGACGAATTGAAGGCAGAATTAAATGGCGACAGCGGTATATCAACTTCAAGTTGATTGGGACAATAACGGAGATTACATAGGGACATATGACAATGTCTCCAGTGAAACTTTTAACGTCCAATTTCGGCGTGGCAGGGACTATGCCTCACAGGTTTCAGGAAACTCTACAGCGGGCAAACTTACAGCGGTTTTAAACAATGAGAGCGGGAAGTATTCCCCATCAAATGCGGCATCAGTTTTAGCGGGGAATCTTGAAGTTGGCAGACCTGTAAGATTTGGAACAGAACCATCTAATACATTTCCCTATACATTCACCTTTGCTTTTGGCTCAGAACCAGTTCCCGAATGGACAGGAAGATTACAGTCTTTAATTCCCGAACCTTCAAGCACAGGATTAAATCGGGTTGTTTTAACAGCGGTTGGCCCATTGGGATATATAAATGATTTGATTCCGATTTCCTCGATGGAATCGGATATTAGAACAGATGAGGCTATTGGGGTAATTCTTGACGATGCAGGATGGCCTTTAGCAGAAAGAGATTTGGCTGTAGGGCAGACAACTATGAACCGATGGTGGACTGATTCAGTTGATACGATTACAGCCCTGAGAATTGTTGAGGAAACTGAAAACGGCTTTGTCAAAGAAACTGCTGATGGCAAGATAGCTTTTGAGTCAAGGAATACGAGGCTCTCAGGCTCATACACCACCTCTCAAGCCACGTTTAGCGATGGTGTTAGTGCAACCCATACTTACATGCAACTTGAACAGACAGACCCCTTGGATACCGTCATCAATAGATTTGATGCAACGTATCGAGTTTATCTTGTTACAGGTCAGCCTGATTTATGGACATATCCTGATACTGGTGAAGATAGCCCTTTCCTTGAAGCGGGGGAGAATAGGATTTTTATTGCAGAGTATCCAAACAATTCTTCTGCCCCTGAAGCCATTGGGGTTGATGATTGGCTCACCCCTGTTGCATTTGCTGATGTGGTTGCCAATACAAATTGGACTGGAGGTGGGGATGAGGCATCTGGAAGTATGGATATTGACGTGACAAAAGATTCCAACCAGATGCAAATCTCTATTAGGAATGATTTCCAATCAGGTGGAACTGGAGTGGGTGTATATCTCACTACCTTAAAGGCAAGGGGAACACCGATTCTGTTGAGGGACAACACCCTTGTAACTCAAAGTGATAGTGACAGCGTTGATAAATATGGAGAGCGGAAATTTACGGCAGACACGCCGTTTTTCCCTTCATTAAAAAATGCTCAGAGTTGGTGCAATTATCAAATCCAAATGTACTCGACCCCCATCAATGTTATGACAATGACATTTAACGCAAATATTTCCCAGAACAATATGGATGCCGCAATAGATTTGGATGTATCAGACCGAATCACATTAGTTGCTACAGGGAATGCAGAGTTGGGAGTTAGTGGGGATTTCTTTATTGAGGAAGTTAATCACAGCATTACAGACGGTGGGCAATCTCACATGACAACATGGAAATTGTCCCCTGCTGATTCGGGGTATTCTCAATTTTGGGTTTTAGATACAGGAGCATTGGGCAGTACAACTGTCCCTGCTTATTAGGAGAATTACATGGCTTGGACTGCTCCAAAAACTTGGGATGAAACCCTGATAACAGTTGCTGATTTCAATACCCATGTCAGGGATAATATGATGGCTATGAGTACCCATACTCATTCAGGTGCTTTAGGTGATGGTTCTAACCTTTTAGATATCGGGCAAACATTTACAGGACAAACTAATATGGCATTGGCAAGTAATGCGGCAGAGATGTCCGCAGTAGGAGAGTTGAGAAGGGTTGGTGATGACCTTAGATATTTTTCAGGAACTACAGTTCAATTAACAGGTGATGCAGACGCTTTAATGGCAAGTTCTAGAACCTTGGGAACAGGAGCAACTCAAGCCGCCGCAGGGAATCATACTCATTAGATTTAGGAGTTAATAATGGCTTGGACAGCACCGTCTACATGGACATCAGGACAGATAATAATGGCATCAGGGAGCGATTCTCTGAATGAACAGATTAGGGATAATTTCTTAGCCCTTTCAGGTCATGCTCACTCAGGAGCGGCAGGGGATGGTGCGTCAAATTTGGTTGGGGTTTCATTTTCCAATACAGCGGGTTATCAATTCGCAGACCAATCAACAGACCCAACAGTAAATGGAACTATCCAAAGAAACGGTTCAAACATCCTTTATTATGATGGTTCTACTGCGATAGATTTAACAGCGGCAGATGCGGTGGCAGGGACGGCATCCCTGAGAAGCCTTGGATTATCTGCATCCGTAGCGGCGGCGGGTGACCATCAACACGCAACAGCGGGAGTTATTACTGACTTAGAAGTCAATACCACAAGCCTTGCATCCATAGGAGCGGCTTTCCCCGCATCTGGATTACCTACCAATCAGACAAACTACACAGTTCCTCCAAGTGGAGTTGAATACACCTTATGGTCTTATGCATGGACTCCAACAACAGCAGATAATTGTTACCTTTCTGTAAGTGTTGGAACTAAGGCTATGATTACCTATATTAGTGGGGCTAATAGTGGGGTACTTTCTACAGCAGACGGTAGTCAACAGGTGACACTAAGGTTCAAGGTAGATGGGGTAACTCAAGACACGATTAATTCCAATACAAGTGGCACAGGCACAACCGCTTTTGAGTTATACAAAACAACAAACACAACTGCAAAAACCATTACAGTCACATTGGCATTTACATCAACCTCATGGCCTGTTCAGGTGGTAGATACAGATGGAAGTGGTAATGTAATATCAAGCCCGACCTATTGGGCAAATGCAATTTGTTTTATTAAAAACGGATGGGATATAAAACAGTTGGTATTTACGGTGTAAGGAAATAAAAATGAGCAAGGACAGCGATGTCAGTTTTTTGCTCAACCAGTTAGATGATTTAAAACGTAGGGTCGAAAGAATGCAGAAAGGTGAAAGCATGACAAAGAAAATAGCGGGATACGGATTAGGTCTTGGTTTAACTGGTTTGGCAATTGGGACATATTTACTGATAAAACATCTTAGAGACGGAACATGATGAAGTGGCGGTGGACAGCCTTGATAGTGTACCTAATTCTGTGCATATACGACTTTCTGGTAGTACCTGTGTATTACGGAGTGGCAAGGATGGGACTGGACTTGGCAGATTACATGAGCCATTTGCAGGAGATTGAAGACCCGATAGTTCAGTTACGCTATCTTGACAAACTTGTGAGCCAACACGAACCATTTACGCTCAAGGGTGGAGGATTGTTTCATCTGGCATTCGGGGCTTTATTAACAGGAAGTGCGTTTGGAAAGAAGGATTAATATGGATATGTTAAAGGTGAAGGTTTTGACAGTCTTGGCGATTGCTTTAACAATCTCCTTAATACTGGTGGGAATTGTCGGATTAATATTAAGTTATTTAAATCCTCTAAATTGGATTCCTTACACTGTTCCCTGCATTGATTATGTTGGATGTTGGATTCAGCCTTCCCTCATTTACCTAAGTAACGTAATTGAGACTTTAAATGCCAATTGGTTAATAACACTACCCATGTCTCTTTTACTCTTCTCTATGGGCTTGCTACAGCCCGAATCTCGCAGAAATATACGTGCTTTCCCCCGCAAAGTTATCAACGCATACAGAAAGGTATGTAAATGGCGGGATTGGCTATTTGCCAAGATAGAAATGCTTAACTCGGAATCCCAAAAATGGAGGAGAGCATTTAACATACTCAAGTCTCCTTACTCCTTCCTAAGAATGATGGGCCTAAGTCCTCAGATGGCCATAGGATTATTGGTGGCAGGAAGTACCGCAACGACAGCGGTGACCGTGAATGAGGTCACTCAGGGCAGGTCATTTGCTAATGGTGACGCAGGGATATACTCAGCCCCTCTCGATACTCCAGTATTCGCAGACCAAGAATACAACACCTTACGCTTAGACTTAGGTGCAACAAGTGTGGGGAATATCACGATTGAAAACATCTCACTTGGTACAGCGTATACAGGCTCTGCCCTGCCCAGTACAGCGGGGGGAAATGTTATTTATGTTGGTGGGATTCCTGCATCGACAGACCCAACATTCAATGTCACTTATCTGGAGGTGGGCCATTTAATTATTGACCGATGGCGTTGTGAGAGACTTGATATTTCTGAGTCAGAAGTGCATAAACTCATAGTCCACGGAAATGTTTCTGACGGCCAATCAATCTCGGCCGTTGCAGGAACACCAAGGGACAGGGGTATAAATGGTGGAAATCGGGCTGATGATATGGAAACTAAGGGTGGATTATATGACATGTTAAAGGTGACAGCGGCATCCTCCGGGATAAATGGCAAGGTAGATGTCCTGAGACTTAGCAATATTTACAGCAAAGGGGGGGCCTGTACATTAAAACTGATTAAGGCCGGTACTATGGAAATAACCCTTAATGAAGTTGGCGGGGATACGAGCCTTGCAACCAAGGCCTTCACTATTGCTACAAGCGTAATTTATAAGTCATTTGTAAATACCAGTAACGTGGAAGAGTCAATGACAGTTCCTGCGGCACAATAAAGGCACTCAGTGATGTTTAATTGGATGCCAAATATATTCAAACCAAGGAAAGGGTATTGTTTTAAATGCAAGACAACCCAACCTGTTACAGAGGTCACTTACGTGAATTTAGATGGTGGTAGAAAACAATTAAAAGGATTGTGTAAAGTATGTAATACCAAGGTGAGTTCATATGTTGGATTATAAACAGGAGGATTACTATGCCTAAAAAATGGTGGGAGATAGTCCATATAAGACCACAGGTCTTAACAGCAATTATAGTATTAGGGGTAATAGGAATCCTTGGTATTTTTAATAACATGAACGAAATATCTGGAGTATGTGCCGCAGGCATTATTGCTCTTTCTAAGGATGTTATTACTTCAGATGGTAATTAAGACATAACATCCCCTTATTCCTATAAGGGGTGTTATGTTATACCTCTTAATACCCTAAGAATACATTGATGTATATTGATGTATGGAATTACTACTTGACATATGTAAAGAACATGTTTACTATGTACACATAAACAAACAAGTCATGGGTCTGGGATTAGAAAAGCACTAAGCGAAACCAGACCCAAGGAGTTAAAAAAATGTTGAAGACAAGAGTTTACAAAGTACAGAGAACAGTCACCATGGTTATGGAGACAGAGATAGTTGCCCATAGTAAGGCAGATGCGAAAAGGCTAATAGATGAAGGGGCAGGCGATTTTGATGAGTCACAGTCTGGAATGATATCAACAAACAAAGTTCTTTATGAGATGGATTCGGTTGCATATAACCAACTATTTGAACTTCACCGTGGCTTTGGATTGGCCTACCACAGGGGGCAGTAAACTAAAACAAGCAGGGGGGGCGAAAGCCCCCTAATAAAAGGGAGTTAGAGATGAATTATCAAGCACACGTAGAGTTATTACTTGAGGTAATCGAGAAATCCAAACACGACCTTGATGCCACAGAACATGAATTGAACGACCCAACATTAAGTTCGGCAAACCGAATTTATTTTAAGGGCAAAAAAAGTTATTACGATGGCTACACTCAAGGATTAGATAAAGCCTTCTATTGGCTAACAGGCCAATGGAGTTGGAAATATCAGGAAGGTTGGGAAGTTGACGATTAATTGACATAGGTAAAGGGGGTAGGTTACTATTCCCTTTACATACGTAAAAAGGCGAAAGGAGTTAAATCTATAAAGGAGGTGCTAATGAGATAAATATGCAAGAACAGACAAAACACATAGACACATACAACCAAGACAATTGGGGGACTATGAAGGAATGTGGAAAACACTTTGGAATTTCTAGACAAAGGGTTCACCAACTTCTATTACAGGGAAGACTGGGACAGTGCGAAAAGGCTTTCTCCCCAATTGTTTCAGGGAGTCAGGTCTGGATGATACCAAAACCGTTTGAGTTAAAAGCCAGTTATTGGGTTAAGGGCCATACAAGAAATGTAGATGGCAAAGTAATAGTTATAGACCCATATATTAAAGAAAGTGAATAATAAAAGAAGGAGTTAAATTGCCAGAACAATATGAAGCAGAGGTGCATTACCTCAAAGATACAAATAAATATGTCTACACCATTGGGATGAAAGTTCCCGCCATATCGGGCTTTGTAGACAACAATTACACCATGGTTAAGATAAACATGGCAGAAGACACCAAAAAGATTCTGGACAGTTTATCTGGCTGTGTTAAAGCAGGAGGATGGACAAGAGAGAACTGTGCTGATGGTTCGCATTCTATTAGGAATGCAACCGCCCACATGACAAGAGGGGACTTAAAGATTGCAGGCTGTGCAACTCATGACTGGCAGAAGAATGAGAGATGCCAAGAGGACTGTAATGGCAGGCCAGTTAAAGACCCTGCAAGGGATTATAACTACAACTGGAACATTGATGGCATTGTTTTAAATCAAGCCCCAAAATATGCAGTGGCAGAACCTGTTGCTCAGACTGCCCCAGTAAGTGTCCCACAAGCCCCAAAGAGCG
>Ga0310345_10001305_pt1 | contig 28403 bp, 30 predicted proteins | sample HC15DNA20500_MG_FD_204667 | JGI IMG/M metagenome (GOLD analysis project Ga0310345, IMG submission 204667) | Marine microbial communities from station ALOHA, North Pacific Subtropical Gyre - HC15-DNA-20-500_MG | ecosystem: Environmental > Aquatic > Marine > Oceanic | place: Pacific Ocean: North... | reverse complement strand
TCTGGCTCAGTCTGTTTTTCGTGCTGGGCTTCTCGACGATCTTCATGATCCTTGGCGCCTCGGCCACGGCTTTGGGCCAGTCGCTTCTGCGCTGGCGCTACGAGTTGAACATCATTGGCGGCGGCATCGTCGTCCTGTTCGGATTGTTCATGCTGGGCGCAGCGCGGATCCAGACGATGCAGCGGGATTTTCGCTTTCAGCTTGATCTGCCGGGCGGGCAGCCGGTGGCGTCCTATGTGCTCGGGCTTGCCTTCGGCTTCGGCTGGACCCCTTGCATCGGCCCGATCCTGGGCGCGATCCTGACCGCCAGCGCCGCCAGTGCCACGGTCGGGCAGGGGGTGGCGCTGCTGGGCGTGTATTCCATCGGGCTGGGCGTGCCGTTCCTGATCGTGGCCGCCTTCACAGACGGCCTTGCCGGCCGCCTGCGCGGCGCCCGCCGGCTTGGGCGCCGCCTGCATCAAATCGCGGGCGTGGTGATGATCGTGATGGGCGTTGCGATGATGACCGGCCAGCTGAGCGCGCTGTCCTACTGGATGCTGGATGCGTTTCCCGTGTTGGGCAGGATCGGCTGAGGCCGCGGAACCGGTATCACCGCGAAGCTCCGGCCTCGGGACGCGTCAGGAAATTTCTGCCGCGGCCCTTGAACCTCAAGCTACTGGAGATCCCATCTTGGGGAGACGAAAAGCGAAGGGGCGGCCGTGCCCCTGATCGGAACAGGAGGATCGACGGATGGTGGCTGACGTGAATGATGCCGGGCGCGGCCCGCAAGGGGGAGGCGGCAAGATGCGCTGCCCGGTCTGTGACGTGCCGCTGAGCATGGCCGACAGGCAGGGTGTCGAGATCGATTTCTGCCCCGATTGCCGGGGCGTCTGGCTGGACCGGGGCGAACTCGACAAGATCATCGAGCGCAGTGCGGCGGACGTGGCGCCACAGCGCGCGCCCGAACCGGCCGAACCGCGCGGCTATGCGGAAGAACGCGGCTATGGCGGCGGCTATGGCAAGCACGGTGGCGGGCACCATGGCAGCGGCTATGGCAAGCATGGCCGCCGCCGCAAATCCTGGCTCAGCGAAATCTTCGACTGAGACCGGCATGGGAGCGGGACATGATCACGGTGGCGGACAGGGCGGCGGAACCTCTGCCAGCCGCCACAAGGGCAGCCTTCGCTGGGCGCTGGCGCTGACCGGAACATTCCTCGTCGTCGAGGTGGTGGGCGGGCTGTGGACCGGCAGCCTGGCACTTCTGGCGGATGCCGCGCATATGGCGACCGACGTGGGCGGGCTGTTCATGGCCCTGGTCGCGGTGCGTTTTGCCGAACGGCCGGCGACGCCGCGGATGACCTTCGGCTATGTCCGCACCGAGGTGCTGTCGGCGCTGGTCAACGCCGTGGTGCTGCTGATCGTCACCGTTTTCGTGCTGCGCGAGGCCTGGGCGCGGCTTTTCGCGCCGCCCGAAATCCTCGGCGGCCCGATGCTGGCGGTGGCTGTGGCGGGGCTGATCGTCAACCTGATCTCGATGAAGATGCTTCATGCCGGGTCGCAGGAAAGCCTGAACCTCAAGGGCGCCTATTTCGAGGTGCTGGCCGACATGCTGGGTTCGGTCGGGGTGATCCTGGCCGCGCTGGTTGTGATGCTGACCGGCTGGACCATCGCCGATCCGATCATCGGCGCCGCCATCGGGCTGTTCATCGTGCCGCGCACCTGGATCTTGCTGAAAGGCGCGCTCAACATCCTGATGGAGGGAACGCCCGCCCATGTCGATACCGAGTTGCTGCGCCGGCGGCTGGCGGAAATTCCGGCCGTGACCGGGGTGCACGACCTGCATGTCTGGACCCTGACCTCGGGCCTCGACGCGATGAGTTGTCATCTGGTCGTGGACGACCCGGCCCGCGGCAGCGATGTGCTTGCCGCGGCCCGCAAGGCGATGAAAGAGGACTTCGCCATCACCCACACCACGATCCAGGTCGAGGACGCCGAGGCGGCCGAGACCGAGGATCCGAGCCATATGTGAGGACAGAGGCAGCATGGGAAACCATCTCTTTCGATCCGGGAAACACGGGCGCCGCGGGGACCGATATCGCGATGCCGGCAGGGGCGGCCACGGCGACGACCGCAGCGGCTTCGGCGACATCGCCCCGGCGCGCGGCCCGCGCATCGCTGGCGCGGTCCTTCTGGGCGGGCTGATCGTCTGGAGCCTTCTCGCGCTTGGCCTCTGGGCGCTGGTCGATCCGGTCCTGGCCTGGGCCGCGGGCATGACCGGCTCCGCCACCGATCTTGGCGTCGGTTTCGCGCGCTGGTTCGGCCTTGGCCGCGAGGCTTCGGCGTTGCGCGACGCGGCGAATGTCGATGGGCTGGTCGGCTGGGCGATAGGCCCGGTCCATGTCCTGGCCAAGGCTGGCCTGATCCTCATCTGGCTCGCCGGGGCGGCCGCGCTGGTCGTGCTGCCGGCGATCCTGCGTCGCCGATCCCGCTGGTGACATGCACTGAACGACGCTGATCCCCGCCGCCGATTGCGGCCCCGCGCGCGCGCCCGTCCGGCGTTTTTCGACCAGGCTGTCAGCCGACCGACAGGATGAAGATACCCGTGCCGAGGATCAGTCCGAATATCGTCAGCACCCCGAGGCCCAGAAGCAGACCCAGACGGTTGTTTGCCGCCGTCGCCGCGCGGGCCGGTCTTCTTCCATAGTCGCCGCCGGACGAAACCGGACCCCGGACCGGTCCGGCCATGTCCCGACCTCGCCGCAGCCGCTTTCCCTCCGTCCGGTTCCAGTCGAAGACGACAACCAGTATGGCGATCACCAGCATCATGCTGCCCGGCACCCAGAGGATAAAGCCGCCGGCGGTCTCGTCGGTCAAGGGCGCGATGCCGAAAAGCCGCCCCTCGATGTCGTAGGCGGTGTAGAGGATGCTGGTCTTGAAAACCGTGATCGCGCCGAGAAGAATGTTCGACACGATCGCCGCGAACAGCAGCACGACACGCAGAAAGTGCGACGGGTCAGAGGGCAGGTCGCGCCGGTCGAAGATCATCGCGAAGAACACCAGCCCGCCCGCCAGCATCGTCAGATGCATCGTCCAGTGGATCGCCGGATCAAGCAGGGCGGCGTTGTGGATCGGCGGAATCTGCCAGAAATAGAGCGATAGAAGAAAGATCACGAATGCCGTGACCGGGCCGGTCAGACGGCGGTAAAGTCCCGAGACCGCGCCGTCGGTCATCAGCGGCGCTACCAGCCACTTGCGCAGGAATTCCGGCAGGCCCGCGATCAGCAGGCCCTGAGGACGCGACAGAACGACCAGCATCGGCCCCACCATCCGAAGCAAAAGATGCTGGATCTGATGGGCGAGAAACAACCGTTCGCCCATCGGATCGACCGGCGATTGCAGCGACAGGAACAGCGCCAGGATTCCACCCCCGAAAAGGACATGCCGCAGGGCCGGGACCGGTCCTGTAACGGAACGGCGGCGCCACGCGCCGCGCAGGTAGACCGCCAGGATCAGCAGGATCGGACCGCTGATTTCGGGGGTGAGGTTCCAGGCCGTCCAGGCTTCGGCGGCCGAAAGGCCTTCGCCGCCATGAGCCAGCGCGACGGAAGGCATGGTCAGGGCCGCAACAGGCAGCAAGACGCGGGGCCGGATCGGACGAAGCCGGGCGGTTCGGGGTGCAGGGATCGGCATCTTGGTCTCTTAGAAGGCGTAGATGATTGTCGCGCCGGTAATGATCACGGTGGCGAACATCGCGACCGAAATCAGCGCCAGCGTGCGACCCATGCGGCGGTTTGACTCGGCCACCTTCAGTCGCAACTCATACGCGGTTTCGGGAAATTCGAGCGCGGCCGAGTTCGATCCGCTCCAGTTGTGCCGCGCGTTCCAGCGTCGGACCTCGGTCCGGTTCCAGCCGTTGAAGGCCAGGATGATGGCCGCCAGGATGACGAAGGACGAGGGAACCCAGATCGTGTAACCCCCGGTCGCCTCGTCGGCCATTGGCGCGAAATCCCACAGCCGTCCGGCGGCGTCATATGCGGGATAGAGCACCATCTCCTTCATCGTGGTGAGCGAGCCGAGCAGGATGTTCGAGACGATGACACCGACCAGCGCCAGAAGCCGCTTTCCGTGGGGTGCGCCCTCGGGCGGGCTGCGCCGGTCGAGCGTGACGGCAAAGAAGTTCAGACCCGCCAGCGTCATGCCGAGATGCGCCACAAGCGCCAGCGGCGGCATGGCGACCGCCGCGTTGTGCAGCACCGGCACCTGCCAGACATAGAGCGACGCGACCAGCAGGACGAAGCTCGTGCCGACGCGGGACAGGGCTCGCGCTGCGCTCTGTGCCGCGGGATGGTCTTTGCGCCGCCCGAGCCAGCGGCGAACCGGCCGGGGCAGACCCGCCCGCAGGACCGGCCCGGGATAGGCCAGGATGAACAGCAACGGCCCCAGCAGCCGGATGACCAGATGCTGAACCTGATGCGCCAGGAAAAGGCTTTGCCCCGCGCCCGCCAGCGGCCCTTCGAAGGCCAGGGCCAACAGCAGCATTCCGGCCGCGAACAGGCCGTGCCGGACCGGTCCGACCTGTTCGCCGACGATGCGGGGCCGGCCCATGCCGCGCAGATAGAGCCACGCGACGCCGCCAAGAACGGCAAGCGCGACCGGAGACAGGCTCGGTCCTAGCGGGTCGAGGATCGCGACGTTCATGCGGTGACCCGGTCCGGGCCGACCGCACCGGCGACGGATCGCCGAAAACCGCCAGCCGTCAGCGGCCGGGGGATTCGATGCGTGTCCCTGTCTCTGGGGTCCGACCGTCGGCGGCTTGCAGTTTCAAAGATCATTGCGCACGCGCGACCCGGATTGCAGGGATGGGAGGCACGGACCCGTGGGCTGCGGTCGAGCCCCGCCAGAACCATGCCGCCAGCATCGCGCCTTATGCATCAGTGGGCTCCAGCCGCCACAGCATCCGCAGGACGCTTGCGTCCGTATCTCGATGACCAGGCGCCTCATGGGCAAGGGCCCGGTTCGCTGTCCTGATCAGCAGGCCGCCCGCCGCAAATGCTTTTCATGCCCTGTCCCTTTTGCCTCTACGGAGGGATGGAAACCTCATTCGAGGGTCTGCCTACAACCTAAACCGGCTACAGGTTCAAGCAGAGAATGACCCGCGCGGCAATGTCGCGCCGCAATGTCGCACATGCTCCTGGAGGGGTCGCGCAGGCGGCGCTGCGGCGACCGGGTCGGAGAAAACAGCATCCGTTCTTCAGGCCGCCGGACGCAGCCGAGGTCATGCGGCCCGGCGGGCCCACGCACGGATCATGCCGCCAAAGCCGTGCCTTGCGCCTGGGGCCCTCGGTCATCTGCGTGCCGATGGCGTCGAAGAAGCCAGCGAACTGCACCCGTTTGAACGGCCGATATCCGTTGCGGTTCATCAAGCAGACGGGCAAGGGGCCTTGCCCAGATCGGACAGGTCAGGTCAGCAATGGCCCGGTCGGTACGCCCGCCATCCCGCCTGGACGTTTCGCAGCCGCGGCGATGCGGTTCTGACCGGACATTCGTTGCCAGGACAGCCCCCCAGCGGACCTGCTGCCGCCCCCCCCCACGCAGGCCGAGCCCCGACTGGCGTGCGTCCTGCCCGAGATGACGCTCGCGGACCTGCCGGTGTTCGTTCTCACGCACGAAAAATTCCGTGCCCTGTCTCGGATTCGCGCGGTCTTCGATACGCTGGTCCAGAGAGCGGAAGACGTGACCGTGGGGCAGGGGCAGAGGTTCGGAAATGGCGGGCGAACGGCGCGAACCGGATCGCGGTCAAAGTCCCATGGCCGAACCTGCAAGCGCCTGCCGCGCGGCGTTCAATCGCTGAAGCGCCGATCTGGTCTTTTCGGGCTCGGATGCCGAAAGCGCGATCAGCAGCCCCTCCAGCAGGGCGAGGGTGCCCGCGTGAAGCCCGAAGCCGCCGGTCCGGCCGCGGGGAACCCGCACAAGGATGCCTGCGCGCAGATCGGGAATATGCGGTCCCATCGAGGTCACCAGAACCGAGCGCAGCTTCAGGCCGCTTGCCCTGTCGAACAGGGCCCGCACCTCGGGATAGGGGCGATCATAGGCCAGCGCGATCACCGCATCGCCCGGCCCGATGCCGATCAGATCATCGGCGAGTTGCAGTCCGGTGCGCAGGATGGCGCGTGCATCGAAACCCAGGCGCACCAGCTGCGCCGCGAAATAGCCGGCGATGAAGCCCGACGGACCGATGCCGAAGACATGAATCCGGCGCGCCGAACGCATCGTCATGACGAAATCCGAAACGAGCGCGGGCGCCATCGTCTCGATCGCCTCGAGAGCGTCACGAAACGCCTGTGCCGAAGACTCCAGTCCCGCCGCCCTGGCGGGCCGGGCCAGTTCATTGGCCATGCGATCGGCCAGGGTCAGGTCACGACGCAGATCCTCGGCAAGCGCGCGACGCAGTTCGGCAAGCCCGCCATAACCAAGCTTTCGCGCAGTTCGGATCACCGTCGCGTCACTGGTCTTCGCGGCCGTCGCGATTTCCGCCGCAGAGGCGCGCAGTCCATGCTCGCGATTGCGGGAAAGCCAGTCGATGACCCGCGCCTCGACCGCCGAAAGCCGCGACCCGACAGCCAGGATTCGCTGCGAGAAGGTTGCGTCCGTCGGGTCAGTCGTGTCGGTTTCGATCATGTTGCAAATGCTACCTCGATGATGTAGTAAACACAACAATAGAGTCGCGGCCGCACCGCAGCCAGGATCGATTGAGAGAAGGCTTCATGTCGCCGGATTTCTGGACCGCCCTTTTTCCCGCCGTCGCCGCGGCTTTCCTTGCATCCCTCGTCGAGGTGGTGGAGGCCTTCACGATCGTGTTGGCGGTGGGCACCACGCGCGGCTGGCGACCGGCCGTCGCCGGGGCCGCCGCGGCGATTGTCGTTCTGGGACTGATCGTTCTGACGCTGGGTCCGGCGCTTCGATTCATCCCGATCCGGACGCTGCAGCTTGTCGTGGGGATCCTGCTGCTGCTGTTCGGCACGGGCTGGCTGCGAAAGGCCGTTCTTCGCTGGGCCGGCGTGATCGCGCTGCATGACGAGAGCGCGGCTTACGCAAGGGAAGCCGCCGATCTGAGGTCACGGACGGGGGCGCCGCGGACATTGCGGTGGATTGCAGGCATCGCCGCGTTCAAGGCCGTTCTTCTCGAAGGCCTGGAGGTCGCTTTCATCGTCATCGCCATCGGTGCCGGCAAGGGCCTGCTGTGGGAGGCCTCGCTTGGCGCCCTTGCCGCCTGCGCCCTGGTGCTGGTCCTGGGCGCCGCTCTGCGCAAGCCCTTGGCCCAGGTTCCTGAAAATACGCTGAAGTTCGGGGTTGGCGTCATGCTGTCGGCCTTTGGCGTGTTCTGGACCGGCGAAGGGCTGGGCGTGCGGTGGCCTGGTGCGGATCTCGCACTCTTGCCCCTGGCGGCGCTTTTCCTGTTGGCGGGCATCGGCCTTGCCCATCTGGCGCGCGCCTTGGCCGCGGGGCGGCCGGCATGACAATCCTGGGCGATGTCTTCAGGGAGCTTTTCGGGATGTTCGTGGCCGACCTGCGGCTGACGCTGTCGGTTCTGGGTGGCGTTCTGCTTGTCGCCATCCTGATGAACAGCGCCGTGCTGGGGCCCGTCGCGGCAGGGTTCGTGCTGGCGCTTGGTTGCGTCCTGATCCTTGTCGAAACGGTCCTGCGCGAGACGCGCCGCGGCAAGTGATGCAGGGGCGCGGCCGGCTGGTCCGCCATTCCGGTGTCTGGGCGATCGCATGGCGGCGTGGGCCTTGCGGCGACAGCGGGCGTCAGGACGGCGGGGCCACCGCGTCAGCCCAGATAGGTCCTGATCGCGGCGCCGACACCCTGATCCTGCACCAGTCTCAGCTTGCGGGCGAAAGCGTCCTGAAAGCGCGGATTGTCGGCCAGTGCGCCAAAGACGGCACGGTTCGACAGGAAGGCCAAAGGATCGCGGCGCGCGGCCAGGGCATAGTCGCGCAATGCGTCGCTGTTCTCGTCATTGGGCGCGATCTCGTTTCCGGCCTCGTCGATACGTTCGCAATAGCGGCACCAGAAGGCGACCTCTTGCGCCAGCCCGTCGATGGCGGCATCCGATCGCAACGCGTCGGCCAAAGTCGGCAGGATGAATTTCGGCTGCCGGTTAGACCCGTCGAGGCACAGCCGCGGGATGGTGTCGCCGATTTCCGGATTTGCGAAACGGCCGAGGATGAGGTCGAGATAATCCTCGTAGCTGACGCCCTCGATCGGGGGCAGGGTCGGGATGATCTCGCGTTCCTCCAGCGCGCGCAGCCAGGCGGCGATCCGGGGATCGGCCATCGCATCATGGACGAAGTGGTGGCCCAGCAGCGCGGAAGGATAGGCGATGGCGGCGTGACCGCCATTCAGGATACGCAGCTTCATCAATTCGTGCCGGCTGACATCGGTCACGAATTCAGCGCCGACCTTTTCCAGCGGCGGGCGGCCCTGCGGGAAATTGTCTTCCAGCACCCATTGGCGGAAGGGTTCACAGACCACGGGCGCGGCGTCGATGATGCCGAATTTGTCCCGCACCAGCGCGCGTTCGCGGTCCGAGGTGGCGGGGGTGATGCAATCGACCATGGAATTCGGGAATGCCACATTCTGGCGGATCCATTCGGCCAGGCCGGGATCGGACAACTGCGCCAGTTCTGTCACGGTGCGCGCGCAGACATGACCGTTTTCGGGCAGGTTGTCGCAGGACATGACCGTGAAGGGCGCCTCACCCGCCGCGCGGCGCGCGCGCAACGCCGCCAGGATCATGCCGAAGACGGTGCGCGGCGCGTCCGGATTGTCGGCGTCGTGGGCGATATCGGGATGGGCCGCGTCGAAGCCGTCGGTCTTGGCATCGACGTAGTAGCCGCCCTCGGTGATGGTCAGCGACACGATCCGGATCGCGGGATCGGCCATCGCGGCGATGACCCTGGCCGGATCGACCTCGACGAAATCGACCATCGAGCCGATGACGCGGGCGCTCAGGCCCTTCGGGTCCAGTTCGACCACCGTCGTCAGCCAGTCCTGCGCCGCCAGTCGGTCGCGCATCGCCGCATCGCCCGGACGGACGCCCGCGCCGATCAACGCCCAGTCATGCCCCTCGCCGGTGTCGAACAGCCGGTCCAGGTAGAAAGCCATGTGCGCGCGGTGAAAATTGCCGATGCCCACATGCAGGATACCGGGTTTCAGCGCGCCGCGATCATAGCCGGGGCGCCCGACATGGTCGGGCAGATCGCTCAGCATGGATTGCGAAAGTGTGGCGGCCATGTCTGGACCTTTCTTCGAAAAACGCCCGCGGAGGACGCGGGCCTCGGGGCAGGGGGCAAGGCGTCGCGCGGATCAGCTCATCCATTGTCCGCCATCGACATTGTAGGTCTGGGCGAGGATGTAATCGGCCTCGTTCGAGGCGAGGAAGATGGCCATCCCGGTCAGGTCGGCAGCGGTTCCCATGCGGCCATGGGGAACGGCGGCGGCGACCTCGGCCTTTTTCTGGCCGGGCTCCTTGCCTTCGTATTTCGCGAAGAAGGCATCCACGCCGTCCCAGTGTTCGCCTTCCACGACGCCTGGCGCGATGGCGTTGACGTTGATGCCATGGCGGATCAGGTTCAGGCCCGCCGATTGCGTCAGGCTGATGACGGCAGCCTTGCTGGCGCAATAGACGGCGACCAGCGGTTCGCCGCGGCGCCCGGCCTGGCTGGCCATGTTGATGATGCGCCCGCCGCTGCCGCGACGGATCATGACACGCGCGACCGCCTGCATCATGAACAGGGTCCCCGAGACGTTGACGGCGAAGATGCGATCGTAATCGGCGCGCGTGATCTCGGTCAGGGGGGCGGCGGTGAACAGGGCCGCGTTGTTGACAAGGATGTCGATGCCACCAAAGGCCTCCTCGACCTCGGCCACGCAGGTGTCGATCGATTTCTGGTCGGTCACGTCCAGCCGCACCGCGATGGCGGCATCGCCAAGTGCCGCGGCGGCATCCGCCGCGGCCTGGGCATTGATGTCGCAGATCGCCACCCGCGCGCCCTCGGCCGCATAGGCGCGGGCGAATTCCAGCCCGATGCCGCGTGCCGCGCCGGTGATCAGTGCGGATTTGCCGTCCAGTCGCATCATGCGATCCGGTCTCCGGTCTTGTCGAACCGGTGAATGCGCTCTTCGTTCGGCGTCAGCCAGACGGTGTCGCCGTGCCGAAAGCCCAATTCACCGTCCGAGCGAACGGTGATGGTTTCGGTCAGCCCGGTTTCCTCGACATAGAAGAAGCTGTCCGAGCCCAGATGTTCGCTGACGCCGATCCGTCCCTTCCATTTCCCGCCCTCGGCCGAGATGGCGATGTGTTCGGGACGCACGCCGATGGTCTCGGCCCCGTATTCGGCGGCGGTCGGACCCGAAAAGAGGTTCATCCTCGGGCTGCCGATGAAACCTGCAACGAAGACGTTCCTGGGGCGCAGATACAGATCCAGCGGGCTGCCGACCTGTTCGATCCGCCCGGCCTGCAGCACCACGATCTTGTCGGCCATGGTCATCGCCTCGACCTGGTCGTGGGTGACATAGATCATCGTGGTCTTCAGCCGGTTGTGCAATTCGCTGATTTCCAGCCGCATTCCCACGCGCAGCGCGGCATCCAGGTTTGACAGCGGTTCGTCGAACAGGAAGGCCGAGGGTTCGCGCACGATCGCGCGGCCGATGGCGACGCGCTGGCGCTGGCCGCCCGACAACTGGCCGGGCCGGCGGTCCAGGTAATTGGTCAGGTTCAGCGCCTTGGCCGCGGCCTCGATCCGGCGGTCCTGTTCGTCCTTGGACAAGCCGGCCATCCGCATCGGGAAGGCGATGTTCTTCCTGACCGACATGTGCGGGTAAAGCGCATAGGACTGGAACACCATCGCCAGCCCGCGTTTCGCCGGCGAGGCATCCGTGGCATCGGTGCCGTCGATCAGGATGCGCCCGCCGCTGACATCTTCCAGCCCCGCGATCAGGCGCAGCAGGGTGGACTTGCCGCAGCCCGAGGGCCCCACGAAGACCACGAATTCGCCGTCCTCGATGGTCAGGTCCAGCGGCGGGATAACCTCGACCTCGCCGAACCGCTTGGCCACCTCTTCCAGGGTGATCTGTCCCATCGTGGTCTCCTATTTCACCGCGCCGAAGGTCAGGCCGCGGACAAGTTGTTTCTGGCTGAACCAGCCCAGGATCAGGATCGGGGCGATCGCCATGGTCGATGCCGCCGAAAGTTTCGCCCAGAACAGCCCCTGCGGGCTGGAGAACGAGGCAATGAAGGCCGAGAGCGGCGCGGCATTGGTGGTGGTCAGCTGGATCGTCCAGAACGCCTCGTTCCAGGCCAGGATGATGTTCAAAAGCAGGGTCGAGGCGATGCCCGGCACCGCCATCGGCGTCAGCACATACAGGATCTCGTCCCGCAGGCTGGCGCCGTCCATCCGCGCGGCTTCCAGGATCTCGCCCGGAATCTCGCGGAAGTAGGTATAGAGCATCCAGACCACGATCGGCAGGTTCATCAGCATCAGCACGATGACCAGCCCGGTCCGGGTGTCCATCAGCCCGGTGCGCAGGAAGATCAGATAGATCGGCACCAGCACCGCGACGGCCGGCATCATCTTGGTGGACAGCATCCACATCAGGATGTCCTTGGTGCGCTTGGTGGGCGAGAAGGCCATTGCCCAGGCCGCCGGAATCGCCACGATCAGCGCCAGCAGCGTCGAGCCGACCGCGATCACGACCGAGTTGGAAAACGGCCGCCAGTAGTTGTTCTGGCTCTGCACCGCCTCGTAACTGGACAGGCTGAAGGAGGGGATCAGGTTGAAGCCGGAAATCGCCTCCTGCTCGGTCTTCAGGCTGGTGATGATCGTGTAGAGGATCGGAAAGAAGATGATCAGCGCCACCGACCAGGCGGCGATGGTCCAACCGATCTTCGCGTTTCTGGAAACCGCGCGTGCCATGATGTCCCCTCAGTCCAGGTTCCGGCCGACGGCGCGCATCAGGAAGATGGCGACGATATTGGCCAGGATGACGGCGATGATCCCGCCCGCCGCGGCGCCGCCGATATCGAAGTTCAGCCGGGCGGCGCGGTAGATCAGGAAGGTCAGGTTGGTCGAGGCGAAACCCGGTCCGCCATTGGTGGTCACCAGGATTTCCGCGTAGATCCCCAGCAGGAAGATGGTCTGGATCAGGATGACCACGGTGATTGCGCGGGCCATATGCGGCAGCACCAGATGGATGAAGCGGCTGATTGCGGGCGCTCCGTCCATTTCCGCGGCCTCCATCTGCTCGCCATCCAGCGATTGCAGCGCGGTCAGCAGGATCAGCGTTGCGAAGGGCAGCCATTGCCAGGCGACGATGATGATGATCGACAGCAAAGGAAATTGCGCGAACCAGTCCACCGGGCTTGCGCCAAAGAACTTGGCGATGTCGGCGAACACCCCGTAGCTGGGATGCATGATCATGTTTTTCCAGATCAGGGCCGCGACCGGCGGCATGACGAAGAAAGGGCTGATCACCAGGATCCGCACGATACCCTGTCCGAAGATCGGCTTGTCGATCAGCATGGCGATGCCGATGCCGCCGCAGACGGTGATCAGCAGGACGCCCAGGACCAGCACGATCGTGTTCCAGATCGATTCAAGGAAGGCCGGATCGGTGTAGAAATATTGATAGTTGAACCAGCCCGCCCAGCTTGTGACACTGGGATTGAGCAGGTTGTAGTTCAGGAACGAATAGTAAAGCGTCATTCCCAGCGGGATTACCATCCAGATCAGCAAAAGGATGATCGCTGGTGCGCGCATCAGCCGCGCGAGGCTGGCGGTCTGGCGTGTTGCCATGATCTTGCTCCTCCTCGGGCGGCGGGGCCACGCGGCCCGCGCCTTCCCCCCATTCCTTGTCGCGCCGCCCGGACGGGCCGGACGGCGCTATTTCAAAGCCTACTTGATGTAGCCCGACCGCGTCATCTCGCGGGTGGTATTGGACTGCGCAGCGGCCAGGGCGTCCTCGGCCGACATCTGCCCGGCCAGTGCGGCCGAGAATTGCTGGCCCACCGCCGTGCCGATCCCCTGGAATTCCGGGATCGCGACAAATTGCCCCCCCGTATAGGGAATATCCTGAACCGAGGATTTCTGCGTATTCGCCGAATCGATGGATTTCAGCGTCATCGCGGCGAAAGGCGCCTCTTTCTGGTATTCGGGATTCTCATAAAGCGAGGTCCGCGTGCCCGGAGGTGCGGCGCGCCAGCCATCCTTGCTGGCAACCAACTCGGTATAGCCCTTCGATGTTGCCCAGGCGATGAACTGCTTCGCCGCATCCTGTTGCTTCGACGAGGCCGGGATCGCCAGGCTCCATGCCCACAGCCAGTTGCCGTGATTGTCCACGCCTTCCTTGTTGGGGAATTGCGCGAAGCCCACGCTGTCGGCCACTTTAGAGTTTTCCGGGTCGGTCACGAAGCTGGCGGCGACGGTCGCGTCGATCCACATGCCGCATTTTCCCTGCTGGAACAGCGACAGGTTCTCGTTGAAGCCGTTGGACGAGGCACCCGGCGGACCGTAATTGGTCATCAGGTCCAGATAATCGGTCAATGCCGCCTTCCATTCCGCGCTGTCGAATTGCGGTTTCCAGTCCATGTCGAACCAGCGCGCGCCATAGCTGTTGGCCATTGCGGTCAGGAAGGCCATGTTCTCGCCCCAGCCGGGCTTGCCGCGCAGGCAGATGCCGTAGGTTTCATTGGCCTTGTCGGTCATCTTTTCGGCGGCGGTCTTGATATCGGCCCAGGTCGGGCTGTCGGGAATGGTGACACCGGCCTTTTCGGCCAGGTCGGTGCGATACATCACCATCGCGGATTCGCCATAGAAGGGGGCCGCATAAAGCGTGCCATCGACCGACAGCGCCTCGCGGACGGCGGGCAGCAGGTCGCCGGCGTCGTAATCGGCGCCCAGATCGTCCAGCGGCACCAGCCATTGTTGCTTGGCCCAGATCGGAACCTCGTAGGTGCCGATGGTCAGCACGTCATACTGGCCGCCCTGCGTGGCGATGTCGGTGGTTACGCGCTCGCGCAGGATGTTCTCTTCCAGTGTCACCCATTCAAGCTTGATGTCGGGGTTCTTCTCGGTGAAGTCGCTGGTCAGACCCTGCATCCGGATCATGTCGCCGTTATTGACGGTGGCGATGGTCAGCGTGGTTTCCTGCGCCGCGGCAATGCCGCCCACGGCGCAAAGCGCGGAAGCGCCCAGCAGGGCGCGGATGGTCGTCTTCATGTAGTTCCTCCCTTGGCGGTTGGGCATTTGCTCTACCGGTGGGCAAATATTCATCTTCCTGCCCGATTCTGTCAATACATTTGCAGGCAAGGTCCGGTCTTCCCGTGCAAATGGCCGATATGAATGGATTTTCTCGGTTCCGATCATGTCAGTAGTCGCTCTGCAGTGGCTTCCGAGGTGATCAGACCGTTGATCAGATGCCCGGTCAGGGCGGCGCGAATCGCGGGCAGCTTGGCCTCGCCTGTGGCCACCGCGATCACCGGGCGATCGGCGGCGCGTGGCAGCGGGGCCGAGGCCACGCGGGCGTTGAAATCGCAATCGATCACCTTGCCTGCCCGGTCATAGACCCAACTGGTGATCTCGCCCACGGCACCGGCGGATTTCAGATCCTCCATTTCGGCGGCACTGGCGAATCCATCCACAAACAGCGGTGCGCTGGTGTCCATCTGTCCGATCCCGACCAGAGACAGGTCCGCCTCTTCGCATTGACGCAGGGTGTTGCGGACTGCCTCTTGTTCGCGCATCGCAGCCAGTTCCGTGGCGCTGCGGGCCAGAACCGGCAGCGGATAGGGGTAATGGGCTGCGCCGATCCTTTCGGCCAGACGGATCGTCGCGTTATAGGGCGAGGCGGATCCGTCCTGCATCATGTTGCCCAGACGCGAGACGACGACGTGCTGCGGGCAGGACATGCGCGGCAATTGCTCGACCGTCGCTTTCAGCGCCCGCCCGGTCCCGAGGCTGACAACCCGGCGTTCGGACGATTTCAGCACCCGCTCAAGCTCGGCCGCCGCCGAGATGGCTATGCCGGTCAGCAGATCGGGCGCTTCGGGGTCCGAGGGCACCACCTCGCAGCTTTTCAGCCCGAAACGGTGTTTCATCTCATAGGCAAGGTCCATGCAGCGACCGATCGGATGATCCAGGCGCACCTTGACCAGCCGTTCGGCCACCGCCATCGCCACAAGGCGTTGCGCCGATTGGCGGCTGACGCCCAGCTTGCGCGCGATCTCGTCCTGCGTGTTGCCGGCCACGTAATACAGCCAGCCGGCGCGTGCCGCATCGTCCAGGCGCGTCGCCTCGGGGGTGAAGCGTCCATGGGTCATGGCCTGGCCTGTCCCTCCTCCAGCCTCATCAAGAGGTGCGCGAAATCGGCCCAGTTGTCAAAGCTTTCGGTCGGGCCATCGCCGGGGCCGGCGCCCGACAGATGGCTTCCGCCGGTATAATGCAGATGCGGCATCCCCGCCGCAGCCGCCGCCTGAAGGCCCGGCGCGCTGTCCTCGACCACCAGGCAGGCCGGGGGCGGGACGCCCATTCGGCGGGCCGCGAACAGGAACAGATCAGGCGCCGGTTTGCCGCGTTCGACCTGGCTTGCGGTAAAGACATCGGCGTTGAAAAACGCTGTCAACCCAAGGATTTCAAGTGTCTTATTCACCCGCATCCTGCTTGAGGAGGTGGCCACGCAGACCGGCCGGTCCAGGGCCTCGATCATGCGCGCGAACCCCGGCGTCGGGCGTAGCTCGGTCTCGAACCGGGACAGCAGGCGGCTGCGGTAGTCGGCCTCGAAACCGGGCGGCAAGGCGCGGTCATGGCGGCGGCGTATGGTTTCGGCCACGGTGGGAAAGCTGCGCCCCAGGAAATCGCGGCGCACATCCTCGGCGCTCAGCGCAAGCCCTTCGGCGGCGAGTTGTTCGATGAGCACCTCGGCCGAAAGGATTTCGCTGTCGGCAATGACACCGTCGCAATCGAAGATGACCAGATCGACCTTCACCACGCACCCCTTGTTCGATGAGGGCGGCAGCATAGCGCCCGCCCGCCCTGCCGCAAGGGATTGCGAATTCTAAAGCCTTCGTCTTGCCCGCAGCGCAGCGCTGATCGTGCCGTCGTCCAGATAATCCAGCTCTCCGCCGATGGGAACGCCCTGGGCAAGGCCGGTCACGACGACACCGCTGCCCGCCAGCGCCTCGGCGATGTAATGGGCGGTGGTCTGGCCATCGACGGTGGCGTTCAGCGCCAGGATCACCTCGGTCACGCCATCGCGGCAGACACGATCCACCAGGGTGGGGATCCCCAGATCCTCGGGGCCAACCTCGTCCAGCGCCGACATCGTGCCGCCCAGGACATGATAGCGGCCGCCAAAGACGCGCCCCCGTTCCAGCGCCCACAGATCGGCCACGTCCTCGACGACGCAGATTTCGCCATTGGCGCGGCGCGGATCGGCACAGATCGCGCATTCGTCGCGATCGGTGATGTTGCCGCAGGTCAGACATTCGCGCGAATTGACCGCGACCCTGTCCAGAAGCTGGGAAAGCTGCACCATCTGGCCGCTGCGCTTGCGGATCAGCGCCAGAACGATGCGCCGCGCAGAACGCGGACCCAGCCCCGGCAGCCGCGCCATCAGCGCCACCAGAGCCTGAATGTCGTCGCTGCCCTCGGCCATTTCTGACAGGGGCCTAGAACGGAAGCTTCATGTCCGGCGGCAAGCCCAGTTCCGAGGTCATGCGCGACATTTCCGACTGCATCCTGTCCTGCGCCCGCTTCTGCGCATCCTTGATCGCGGCGAGGATCAGATCCTCGACCACTTCTTTCTCGCTGGGCTGGAAGATCGAGGGATCGATCTCCAGCGCGGTCAATTCGCCCCTGGCGGTGGCGGTCGCCCTGACCAGCCCGGCGCCGGATTCGCCGGTCACCGTCACCGATGCAAGATCATCCTGCATCTTCTGCATCCTGTCCTGCATTTCCTTGGCGGCCTTCATCATCTTGGACATGTCGCCCAAACCGCCCAGACCTTTCATCATCGTCTCAATCCTCATCCTCGAACGGGTCCCATTCATCGACTTCGGCGACGGGACCATCTGTGATTTCATGCGGGTTCGCCGCACCCTCGGCCGCGATTTCCGCCGCGTCCTCGGGCGGCCGAGCGATCTTCGTGACCGTTTTCAGTCTGGCGCCGGGAAAGGTTGCCATCACTTGCTGCACGATCGGCAATTCCAACGCCCGCTTGCGTGCCGCCTCCAATTCGGCCGCGCGGGTTTCTGCGATGGTGGGCGCACCGCCACTGCCGACGACGCTGACTGCCCAACGCTGCCCGCCGCACCAGCCGCGCAGGCGTTCGCCAAGCCTTTGCGCCAGATCGGCGGGGCCGTTGCCACGCGGCTCGAATTCGATCCGGCCGGGGCTGTAACGGACCAGCCCGACGTGATTTTCAACCTGCACCAGCAGCAGCATGTCACCCATGCGGCGGATCAGATCAAGCACCGAGGCAAAATCGGGAAAGGCGGCAAAGGCCTGGGGCGAAACCGCAAGAGCCGCCGCAGTCCCGCCGGCCCCGACGCCGATGGCAGGGGCCGGGCGGGCCGCCGCGCGCGGCGCCTGCTGATCGGTCCCGGCGGGCGCGGCCTGGCGCGCGAAATCGCCCGCCGCCGCCGATTGCTGGACCTTGCGGATCAGCGCCTCGGGGTCGGGCAGATCGGCCACATGGGTCAACCGGATGATCGCCATTTCGGCCGCCATCATCGCATTGGGCGCCGCCGAGACCTCGTCCAGCGATTTCAACAACATCTGCCACAGCCGCGTCAGGACCCGCATCGCCAACCGGTCGGCCAGATCCTTGCCGCGCGTGCGTTCATCCGGGGAAATGGTCGGATCCTCGATCGCTTCGGGCGTGATCTTGACGACCGAAATCCAATGCGTGATCTCGGCCAGATCGCGCAGAACCGCCACCGGATCGGCGCCGCCCGCATATTGCGACTGCAATTCGGTCAGGGCGGCGGCCGCATCGCCGCGCAGGATCATCTCGAACAGGTCGATGACCCGGCCCCGATCGGCCAGGCCCAGCATGGCACGGACCTGATCCGCCCCCGTCTCGCCGGCGCCGTGGCTGATCGCCTGGTCCAGCAGGCTGGTCGCATCGCGCGCGCTGCCCTCGGCCGCCCGCGTGATCAGCGCCAGCGCCTCATCGGTGATCTGGGCGTTTTCGGATCCCGCGATCCGGCGCAGGAGACCGATCATCACCTCGGGTTCGATGCGACGCAGATCGAACCGCTGGCAGCGCGACAGAACCGTGACGGGCACCTTGCGGATTTCGGTGGTGGCGAAGATGAACTTCACATGCGGGGGCGGTTCCTCCAGCGTCTTCAGCAGCGCATTGAACGCGCTGGTCGACAGCATGTGCACCTCGTCGATGATATAGATCTTGTAGCGCGCCGAGGCCGCGCGATAGTGAACGGATTCGATGATCTCGCGGATATCGCCCACGCCCGTCCGCGATGCCGCATCCATTTCCATGACATCGACATGGCGCCCCTCGCTGATCGCCACGCAATGTTCGCAGACGCCACAAGGCTCGGTCGTCGGGCCGCCTGCGCTGTCGGGGCCGATGCAGTTCATGCCCTTGGCGATGATCCGGGCGGTGGTGGTCTTGCCGGTCCCGCGAATGCCCGTCATGATGAAGGCCTGCGCGATCCGGTCGGCGGCAAAGGCGTTCCTCAGCGTGCGCACCATCGCGTCCTGACCGACCAGATCCGCGAAGGTTTCCGGCCGGTATTTCCGGGCCAGAACCTGATATGCCTGCTTCGTCTCGGTCATCCGCCACCCGCTTCTGGAGCGCCACTCTAGCCTCGGTGCAGGGGGGCTACAACCGCCTCACGCGGCGTTGGGCGGCGGCGCATCATGCATGGCGCGGAACTTTTCCCAGGCCTCGTTCAGCCGCCGGGTCCGGGCCTCGGCCATGCGCACGGCCTCGGGGGGCAGGCCGCGGGCGATGGCACGGTCGGGATGAGCCTCGCGGATCAGGCTGCGCCAGCGTTTGCGGGCTTCGGGCAGCGGGGTATCCGGGGTCACGCCCAGGATTTCGCAGGGCGGACAGCCAGCCTTCGGATCGTGGCTTGCGCGGATCGTGGCGATGCGGGCGGGCGTCAGGCCGAAGATGCGGCCGACCTCGTCGATGAAGGCGATCTCGGATTCGTGCATCTCGCCATCGGCGACGGCGATGATGCACAATCCCTCGATCACGTCGGCCAGGACCGGATCGCCGGGCGCGAACATCGCGGCGATGCGCCGCGCCCAGGCGTCGAAGCCGGCCACGTCCTGCCGCGCCAGGTCGAAGACGCGGGCGGCGTTCTTTTCCTCGGCGCGCGGTATGATGAAGACACGGCGGAAGGCCGTCACCTCGGATCGGGCGACGGTGCCGTCGGCCTTGGCCAGCTTGGCGCCGAGTGCGATCACGCCGATGGTAAAGGCGACCGATCGTTCCGGCGCCACGGCGCGCGGGCTGCCCAGCAATGCCGCCAGCCGGTCGCCTATGCGCTGCCAGAAGCTGCGCGGCTTCGGCAGGTCGGGACAGGTCGGGTGATCGGCGCGAGTATCCATGCCACTCAGATTATCCGGGATCGCGCCGCGAGGGTAGGGGGCAGAGGTGAAGGAAACGTTACCCGCCCAGATCCTTGCCCATCAAAACCAGGTCGTGATAGCGGCCGAATTTCCAGCCCGCAGCCGGAATACGGCCCCATTCGGTATAGCCCAGCCGCGCGTGGAAACGCAGCGAACCGCTGTTCGTGGCCGTGATCGCGCCGATCATCAGCCGATGACCGCAAGCGCGGGCGTGATCCTCGATCGCCTGCATCAGCATCCGCCCGATGCCGCGACCGCGCGCGGCGGCAGCCAGGTTGACCGAATGTTCCATGCTGCGCGCATAGCCCGGCCCGCCGCGAAACTGGCCATAGCTGGCATAGCCCAGCAGCGCCCCATCTTCCTCGGCCAGCAGGAAGGGATGACCGGCGGCCTGCCGTTCGGCGATATGGGCGGCGATATCTGCCTCGCTGCGTTCGGCCGGCCAGAAGGTGACATCGGTGTCGCGGATCAGGGGGTTCCACAGGGCGCCTATGGCCGGCGCATCCTCGCCGCGTGCCTCGCGCAGCGTGATCACAGCCTGACCTCGCCCTGGGGCGTGGCGAGGCGCAGGGAGAAGGGGCCGCGCGACAGGCGCGGATCGGCGACAGGCAAGTCAATCGGCAGAGAAAGCCGCGCCAGCCTGATACCGTGATCGGGAAGGGTATCCGAGGGATGCGGCCCGCCGCCCCAGTCGATCCGCATCGGCGCGGCACCGTCATGCGGCATCTGCCCGCCATCGGGAACCGTGATCCGCCAGCGCAGCCCTCCGCGACTGGCCGCAAGGATCGTGGTGCCCCGTGGCGCGGTCAGCCGGCTTTGACGGATGACCCAGCCTGCGACCCTGGGTGGCCCGTCGAACCCGTCCAGCCCGAACCAGCGCGGTCGGTCCGGCGCGGGGGCCGCGGGGTCGATGGCGATCAGTTCCAGATATTCGCCCGGTCCCAGCGACAGCAATCGGTTCTGTGTGCCCATCTGCGGATGTTTCCCGCCCGGTTCCGGCGCCACGCCCAGCCTGGCCCGCAGCCATTCCGCGCCCTCGTCCAGATCGCGGGTGGCGATGGCGACATGATCGAAGGCGCAATCCTGGGCCGGCGGGTCCATCAGCCGCGATGCGCCCCGGCCGCCAGATCGGCCACGAATTGCAGGATCTCGGGCACCGGGCGTCCCGCGCCGATCATCTTCACGATGGCGCTGCCGACGACGCAGCCATCCGCGACCGAGGCGACGCTTTCGGCGGCCTCGGGCGTCGAAATGCCAAAGCCCACCACCACCGGCAGGTTCGCCGCTTTCTGGATCCGGGCAACTTCCGGTGCGACCTCGGCGGCGTCGGCGGCCGGGCCGCCGGTGATGCCGGTAACGCTGACGTAATAGACGAAGCCCGACGTGTTCCTGACCACGGCGGGAAGGCGGCGGTCATCGGTCGTGGGCGTGGCAAGGCGGATGAAGTTCAGTCCGGCTTTCGCGGCGGGGATGCAGAGTTCGTCATCTTCCTCGGGCGGCAGATCGACGATGATCAGGCCATCCACGCCGGCCTCGGACGCCTCGGCCAGAAAGCCCTCGACGCCGCCGGGACGGGCATAGATCGGATTATAGTAGCCCATCAGCACGACCGGCGTTTCATCATCCTCCTTGCGGAATGCGCGCAGCATCGCCAGCGTGCGGCTGACGCTGCCGCCCTGGGCCAGCGCCCGCTGGCCCGCCGCCTGGATGATCGGCCCGTCGGCCATCGGATCGGTGAAGGGCATCCCCAGTTCGATCACGTCCACGCCCGCGCCGGGCAGGCCGCGCATGATCTTGAGCGCCGTCGCGTCGTCGGGGTCCGATGCCATCATGTAGGCCACGAAGGCCTTCTTCTTGTCGGCCCTCAGCGCCTGAAACCGTGCGTCGATCCTGGTCATGTCCGTCCCCGTTCGTCCCGGCGCCCAGCACTAGCCCGACCGCACGGCTTTCGCAATCCGCGCGAGGCTGGACTTGCGGCCCCCATCCGCCTATGAGGACGCCGAAATCAGCAAGGGATGTCGCAATGGGCTTTCGCATGGGGATCGTCGGGCTGCCGAATGTGGGCAAGTCCACGCTGTTCAACGCCCTGACCAGAACCGCCGCCGCGCAGGCCGCGAATTTTCCCTTCTGCACGATCGAGCCCAACGTGGGCGAGGTCGCGGTGCCAGACCCGAGGCTGGACCGGCTGGCGGCGATCGCCCACAGCAAGCAGATCATCCCCACGCGGATCACCTTCGTCGATATCGCGGGCCTGGTGAAGGGCGCCAGCAAGGGCGAAGGGCTGGGCAATCAGTTCCTGGCCAATATCCGCGAGGTGGACGCCATCGCGCATGTGCTGCGCTGTTTCGAGGATCGCGATGTCACCCATGTGGAAGGCCGCGTCGATCCCATCGCCGATGCCGAGGTGATCGAGACCGAATTGATGATCGCCGACATGGAATCCATCGAGCGGCGGCTGACCAATCTGGCCCGCAAGCTGAAGGGCGGCGACAAGGAGGCGTTACAGCAGCAGGTGCTGCTGCAACGCGCGCTCGAGGCTCTGGAGGCCGGCCGGCCCGCGCGCAGCGTCGAGGTTGCCGAGGACGACCGCAAGGCCTGGTCCATGCTGCAACTTCTGACCGCGAAGCCGGTGCTGTTCGTCTGCAATGTCGATGAGGCCAGCGCGGCCGGCGGCAACAGCCAGTCGGCGCGGGTGGCGCGGATGGCCGAGGCGCAGGGGATGGGCCATGTGGTGATCTCGGCCCGGATCGAAGAGGAAATTAGCCAGCTTGAACCGGAAGAACAGCAAATGTTCCTGTCCGAGATGGGTCTGGCAGAGGCCGGCCTGGACCGGCTGATCCGCGCGGGATACGCATTGCTGGGTCTTCAGACCTATTTCACCGTCGGCCCGAAAGAGGCGCGTGCCTGGACCATACGCCGCGGCACGCTGGCCCCGCAGGCGGCGGGCGAAATTCACGGCGATTTCGAAAAGGGCTTCATCCGCGCCGAAACCGTCGGCTATGAAGATTATGTCGCCGGCAACGGCGAGGCGGGCGCGCGCGAGTCCGGAAAGCTGCGCGTCGAGGGCAAGACATACGAGGTCCGGGACGGCGATGTGCTGCATTTCCTGTTCAACGCCTGAGGTCTCGGCCCCGAACCGGATCTGTTCCTGGTTTCCGGAAACCCGCGTCGCCTGATTTGCCTGAAACCATTATAAAATCGTCCTCGGCTATCATTTTCGCGAGGAAAACACGCCGATCGCGCGCCGAAAAGCAATTTTCTTTGTGCAAATCATGCTGACCTTGGGTAAACTGACCGGGAACCGCGTGAAGCAGAGAGATATTCATGGCGCAGATTCCCGATGATCTCATTGTCGAAATGCGCCTGGCGCTCGACGATCTCGGCGAGGCGCGTCAGCAGGTTGCGGATCTGGTTGCACGGGAATGCGACCCCCATCTGGGGGCTGCCGTGATGCGGCTGATGATCGCGGCCGAACAATCGACCCGCAAACAGATGCAGCCACAGAATTCCCTTATCTGGGGCTGGCTGTTTGGCGGCGAAAAGGCTGCCGCATCCGCCGCGTCCCGCTGAGGCGGCGTTCCGTCGCGCGGTCATGCAGACCGGATCGAACCGCGTTTCTATCGGCAATGCCGAGCCGCGATTTCCCACGCGATTGATAAAACAGATGAAAGTCGCGGCCGCGTATTAGCATGACTCACATTACCGCGACAGTATATTAACGACACCTGCTAGCGCCGCAGACCGGTCTTTTTCAGCAGTCCCTTGCGTTTGGCTTCGTCATAATAGCCGCGCGAATACCACATGATCGCCGCGTCAGGATCGCCGCCGGCCACCAGCCATGCGCCGCGAAGGTATCTGACGCCGTAGCGCAGGTTCGTATCGGCATCCAGCAACCCATCCGCCGGACCGCGATAGCCCATGGTTCGCGCCGTCTGATACCGGATCTGCATCAGACCGTAATAGGCACCGTTGCGCGCGGTAGGGCGGTGGCGGGATTCGCGAATCACCACACGCTGAACGATCTGGGCCGGGACCCGGTAATGGCGCGCCCAGAAATTGATGCGGGATCGGATATAGGGGGTCTCGTTCGGATAAAGGCCGGTCCTGGTCAGCCCTGCCGGGGCGGTGCGGCCCGTTCCTCCGCCGCCGCAGGCGGCCAGGGCCAGGCTGGCCAGCACCATGGCGCGCCGCCCGACCAGGGGCAGCGCGCGCCGCGGGCGGTCAGGCATGGATCGCGCCGTCGCCGCAGGCCAGGGCGGCCTCTCGGACGGCCTCGGACGTGGTCGGGTGGGCGTGGCATGTCAGCGCCACATCCTCGGCCGAGGCGCCGAATTCCATCGCCACGCAGATCTCGTGGATCATCTCGCCCGCGTTCGGGCCGACGATATGGCAGCCCAGAATGCGGTCGGTTTCCGCATCCGCGATCATCTTGACGAAGCCGTCGGCCTGCAGCATCGCCTTGGCACGCGCGTTGCCCAGAAACGGGAACTTGCCGATCTTGATCTTGCGCCCGCTATCCTTCGCGGCCTCTTCGGTCAGCCCGACGCTGGCGACTTCGGGGGTGGTGTAGATGACGCCGGGGATCACGTCGTAATTGACGTGACCATGCTTGCCCGCGATCACCTCGGCCGTGGCAATGCCCTCGTCCTCGGCCTTGTGGGCCAGCATCAGGCCGGGGACGCAATCGCCGATGGCGTAGAGACCCTTGATGTTGGTCGCCCAGCGGTCATTCACCTTGACGAAGCCGCGATCGGTCATCTCCACGCCCAGCGTGTCAAGTCCCAGCCCTTCGACATGCGGGCGGCGCCCGGTCGAGACCAGGACGCAATCGGCCTCGATCGTCTTTTCGCTGTCGTCCTTTTTCAGCGCATAGACGACCTTCGCCTTGCCCTGAACGATCTCGGCGCTCTTGACCGCCGCGCCAAGAACAAAGTCCATGCCCTGCTTGAGCAGGATCTTCTGGAACTGCTTTTGCACCTCGCCATCCATGCCCGGCGCGATCGCGTCGAGATATTCGACGAAGGTCACCTTGGCGCCCAGGCGGGCATAGACCGAACCCAGTTCCAGCCCGATGATCCCGGCCCCGATCACGACCATGGATTTCGGTATCTTCGGCAGCGCCAGCGCGCCGGTCGAATCGACGATCACGCCGCCGGCATTGTCCACCTCGACCCCTTTCAGCGCGGCCGGGACCGAACCCGAGGCGATGACGATGTTCTTGGTCTCGTGGACCTCGTCGCCGATCTTCACCTTGCCGGCCTCGGGAATGCTGGCCCAGCCCTTGAGCCAGTCGATCTTGTTCTTCTTGAACAGGAATTCGATACCCTTGGTATTGCCCGCGACGGTTTCGGCCTTGTAGCCCTGCATCTTGGTCCAGTCGACCTTCACCTTGGCGCCGGTCAGGCCCATCCGGTCGAAATTCTCATGCGTCTCGTGCAGCATGTGGCTGGCGTGAAGCAGCGCCTTGGAGGGGATGCAGCCCACATTCAGGCATGTGCCACCCAGCGTTTCGCGGCCCTCGACGCAGGCGACCTTCAGGCCCAGTTGCGCGGCACGGATGGCGCAGACATAGCCGCCGGGTCCGGCGCCGATGACGATGAGGTCGTACATGTGGTATTCCCTTTTTCAGTGTTTGCGGCGATGCCGTCGCGAGATATATGGCCCGGCAGGCGATCAGAAAAGGCTCGCCAGGATCATGATCATGCTGGCCGCGAAGCCGACCGCCCAGATGACCGAGCGCCAGGGCACCCAGCCGAAGACGTAGGCCGGCACATAGAGGATGCGCGCCAGCAGGTAGATCCAGGCGCTGGTGGCGGTGAGGCCGCTGGACTGGCCCGGTACGGTGACCACCACCACGGCAAGGGTGAACAGGACGAGCCCCTCGAAATGATTGTTCAGGGCGCGCTGAAGGCGGCCCGCCGTTCCGGTCAGTTCGGGTTTGACGTCGCGCGTGCCCATCGCGACCCGCGGTCCGATCTGCCGATTCGCCGCCACCGAAAAGGCCGCGAACTGAAGGCCCTGCAAAAGACCTGCAAGGGCGAGAACGGTCAATTCGGCTGTCATCAGGCGGTCTCGACAAAGTGGAAGCTGGTCGCGGTCACGCCGCCCTGACTGTTGAAGACCGCCGCCGCGCCGTCCAGATACTCGCGCGCCGTCCTGGCGTTGCCGACATCGAACAATGCCCAGGCGCTGCTGTCGCTTTCACGCCAAAGTTGCAGCAAGTTCAGGCTGTTGTTGCCACGATCCTCGGCATCGGCATCAAAGGCGGTCCTGAAGGCGGCATAGGACTTGACCGTGTAATGGGCGATCATCTGCATCGGGATCACTCCGTCGTCATGGCGTCGCGGATGGTCTGGAAATCCGCGGCGTTGATTTCGAAAAGCCCGCGCCGGGCCACGAGGCCCCAGTTGCTGCGGGTAAATTCCAGCCTGTCGCCCAACGGCGCAAGAAGGGTTTCGGTTGCCTTCCACCAGTCGATATCGCGGCGAAAGCCGGTCCGGCCCGGAGCCATTTCGGCCTTGTAGGGCTGGCTGTCCCGGACCGTGCCGATGGCGGTGAAGGCCTTGAGCGGCGGCCCGTCGGGATAGGAGGCTTTCGGCGAGTAACAGATCAGCCCGTCGCCCGGCGTCAGCGCGGTCAGCGGACCCAGCTTGCCGTGGTTCAGCATGGCGAAGCCGCCGGCGACGCCCTTGCGGACATGATCGCGGCTGACGACGCCGATCCAGTGGCGGGGGCCGGTCACGCGGCGCCCCGGGTGTTGCGCAACGGCTGCGCGCGTTGCGCGGCGGGGCGGAATTGGGCCCTGCCGCGTCCGGCCCAGCAAATGCTGGCTTTCGGGGGGCACCGGACGGCCACCGGACAGGCACAGCGCGTGCACAGGGCGTGCACCGACAACGCACGATCCCCGATCGTTCCGTGCGCCCGCGCGCGTTTCCAACGGATCTCAGGTGCATCAGTGCATGAATGCACAGGCCGATCAGCCGTCACCCTGGCCGATCGGACCCCTGTTCCGAATCTGCAAGGGGCGTCGACCCGCCGCGGACGGGACGCGAAGCGCCCGCGCCGGGTCAGGCCCGAAACGGGAAGGCTCCGCCGGACCTGTCCGCCGCTTCCGGGCCGTGGCCCTGGCATCCCGGGACGCAAATCACAGATCCATCAGCAGCCTGCGCGGATCCTCCAGCGCCTCTTTCACCCGGACGAGGAACGTGACCGCGCCCTTGCCGTCCACGATCCGGTGATCGTAGCTCAGCGCCAGATACATCATCGGGCGGATCACGATCTGGCCGCCGACGACCACCGGGCGATCCTGGATCTTGTGCATTCCGAGAATGCCCGATTGCGGCGGGTTCAGGATCGGCGAGGACATCAGCGAGCCGTAGACGCCGCCATTCGAGATGGTGAAGGTGCCGCCCTGCATCTGGGCCATGGTCAGCTTGCCGTCGCGGGCCCTGGTGCCCAATTCGCCGATCTCCTTCTCGATCTCGGCAAAGCCCTTGCGGTCGGCATCCTTGACCACCGGCACCACCAGCCCGTTGGGCGTGCCCACCGCGACGCCCATGTTGACGTAGTGCTTGTAGACGACATCGGTGCCGTCGATCTCGGCATTGACCTCGGGCACCTCTTGCAGCGCGTGACAGCAGGCTTTCACGAAGAAGGACATGAAGCCCAGCTTGACCTTGTGCTTCTTCTCGAACGCCTCCTTGTATTCGCCGCGCAGTTCCATGATGGCCGACATGTCGGCCTCGTTATAGGTGGTCAGCATGGCGGCGCTGTTCTGCGCGTCCTTCAGCCGCCGGGCGATGGTCTGGCGCAGGCGGGTCATCCTGACCCGTTCCTCGCGTTCGGCATCCTGCGGCGCCGAGGGGGCGCGGGCGGATTGCGGCGCGGCTTTCGGCGCCGGGGCAGCGGCCGGGGACCCGGCCCTGGCCACGTCTTCCTTCATCACCCGGCCATCGCGGCCCGAGGCCGTCACCTGACCGCGGCCGACGCCCTTTTCGGCCATCGCCTTTCGGGCCGAGGGCGCGTCCTCGACATCCTCGCGCGGGGTCATTTCCTCGGGGCCGGCATCGGTGGCCTTTTCCTCGGGCGCGGCGGGGGCGGGGCTGCTTTCGGATCCGCCGCCCGCGGCACCCTCGGTGATCACCGCCAGCCTGGCCTTGGCATCGACGGTCGCGCCTTCCTCGGCCACGATCTCGGCCAGCACGCCGGCTGTGGGGCTGGGCACCTCGACCGAGACCTTGTCGGTTTCCAGTTCGCACAGCATCTCGTCGGCGGCGACCTGATCGCCGACCTTCTTGAACCAGGTGGCCACCGTCGCCTCGGTCACGCTTTCGCCAAGGGCGGGAACCATCACGTCCACCGAATTGCCGCTCATCTCTGTCTTTTCCTCCGGGGTTTCGGCGCTTGCCCTGACGGCGGCCTTGTCCTGTTTCGCGTCCTGTCCGGCGACCTGTTTCGCATCCTCTCCGGCGTCCTGCTTCGCACCCTTGCCGCCATCCTGCCCAGTGCCGTCCTGCGCGGAGGGCCGGCCCGAGTCCGCGCCCTTGGCGGATTCGTCGATCTGCGCCAGCAGGGCATTGGGCTCGACGGTCGCACCTTCCTCGGCCACGATCTCGGCCAAGACGCCGGCTGTGGGGCTGGGCACCTCGACCGTGACCTTGTCGGTTTCCAGCTCGCACAGCATTTCATCGACCGCCACGGTATCGCCGGCCTTCTTGAACCATGTCGCGATGGTCGCCTCGGTGACGGATTCGCCCAAAG
>Ga0310345_10001304_pt1 | contig 28405 bp, 37 predicted proteins | sample HC15DNA20500_MG_FD_204667 | JGI IMG/M metagenome (GOLD analysis project Ga0310345, IMG submission 204667) | Marine microbial communities from station ALOHA, North Pacific Subtropical Gyre - HC15-DNA-20-500_MG | ecosystem: Environmental > Aquatic > Marine > Oceanic | place: Pacific Ocean: North... | reverse complement strand
GGCAAAGACCTCTATATTGAGGGTGTGTTTTTACAAGCAGACCTCAAGAATAGAAATGGTCGCCTATACCCTGGTGCTATTATGGATAAAGAGGTTAAGCGTTATACGAAAGAATACATTGACAAGAAACGTGCGTTTGGAGAACTTGGACATCCTGAGGGACCGACTATCAATCTTGAGAGAGTATCACATATGATTACCTCTTTGAAGAAAGATGGAAGTAATTATATCGGAAGAGCAAAGATTTCAGAGACTCCACACGGAAATATTGTCAAAACTCTTATTAAAGAAGGGGCTCAACTTGGTGTTAGTTCACGAGGTATGGGCTCTCTCAAAGCAAATAAAAAGGGTATACAAGAAGTGCAAGGTGATTTCTATCTTGCTACAGCCGCGGACATCGTTGCAGACCCATCAGCACCTGACGCCTTTGTAAATGGCGTTATGGAAGGCAAAGAATGGGTATGGGAAAATGGTGTAATCGCTGAAAGAGAGATTGCAAAATACAAAGAAATTATTAAAAAAGCAAGCGGACAACGACTAACATCGTTGGAAGCGACTATTTTTGAGGATTTTGTAAGTAAGTTGTAAGGATAACCGTTATCTTTGCACCTGCTAAAGTAATTAGTTTTATAAATATATGTAATTAGCATAAAAACTAATTTAATGATTAATCAAATGGATTAGGAGAACCCTGATGAAGTTAAAAACTAAAACTGGCGAAACGCTAGTCTTGGACGAAGAGCAGAAAGTCTGGAAAGGCGATTCTGACAAGTCCGATACTTCTATGTCAGTGTCAGAGGCGGACGAACTTTTAGAGAAGGGGGACCTGGAAATGGTTGCTGAAGATTCTGAAATTACTGAAGCCGACCCCAATCTTGACGAAGCCGAAGAGCCAAAAGCCAAACCTTTAAAGAAGAAGAAAATTAAAGTGGATGGTAGCGGAGATGTTGAAGTCTTTGAAGATGACGATGAAGATAAAGACAAGGACAAAGACAAAGACGAGGAAGATGATGGCGATGAAGCGGATGAAGATGAGGATGACGAAGTAGAAGAGAAAACGAAAGCAGCCAAGGCGAAGAAAGAAGAAATCGAAATTGAAGTAGATGTCTCCGATGATGTTAACGCATTGTTTGATGGCCAAGACCTCACAGAAGATTTCAAGAAACGCACTACGCTTGTTTTTGAGACGGCCGTTAAAGCGAAAGTTAAAGAAAATCTTGCATCTATCGAAAAGAAGATGGAAGAGAATCTTGCCGAGCAGACTGCCTCTCAGTTGACTGATATCACTGAGAAACTAGATGGTTATTTAGACTATATGGTTACTGAGTGGCTTGAAGCCAACGAAAAAGCCGTTGAAAGCGGTTTGAAAAACGAAATCTTAGAAGGTTTTGTTAGTGGTATGCAGAAGTTGTTTGCCGAACATTATGTTGAAATCCCTAGTGAAAAACTCAACATAGTAGACGACCAAGCGAAAGAAATTGAAACTCTTAAGGAGAGTCTTGATACTGAGATGAATAAAAATGTCGAAGCCAAGACCCAACTTGCTGATGCTACTGCCGAGAAAATTTTCAGAGAAGTAACAGAAACATTAACTGAAACTCAGAAAGCAAAGATGAAATCTCTTGCAGAAGGTGTTGAATTTGATGATGCTGAAACTTATGCTGAAAAGTTGAATACTCTGAAGGGCACGTATTTTCCATCAGAGGCGGAGAAAGAAGAAGTAATTGCAGAAGATGGTGCTAGTGCGCCCTCTGAAGGAGTGATGACTGATGCAATGAAGAAGGTAATGGCTTCACTTTCACAATCAAGGGAACCAAGCATTTTAGGTGCTTAACATCATTTATATTTAATAACAGGAGAAACAGAAAATGTTTTTATCAGAAGAAATTAAAGATAAGTGGCAGCCGGTTATGGAGCACGAGGATTTACCGAAAATCCAAGATGCAACCAAACGAGCAATTACACTTCGTCTTTTAGAAAATCAAGAAATTGCTTTGCAAGAAGCAAATGTTACAGGCGCTAATGTCGATAATTGGGACCCAATTCTTATTAGTCTCGTTAGACGCACTATGCCCCAGTTGATGGCATATGATACCATTGGCGTTCAGCCGATGTCTGGACCTACCGGTCTTATCTTTGCTATGAAAACGCACTACACTGGCGAAGCCAGTACTGGTGCTGAGGCTCTTACGTTACCTGCAGGTCAGCCCGATGTTGACTTTTCTGGTGACGATGCGAATACTCAGAATACTTACACTACCGCAGAAGGTGAAGCACTAGGTGGCTTTGTTACTGGCGGCGGTGCATTTAAAGAGATGTCTTTCTCAATCGAGAAGTCAACCGTTTCGGCTGAAACTCGTGCATTGAAAGCCAAGTATTCTTTGGAACTCGCACAAGACCTTAAAGCGATTCACGGACTAGATGCTGAGTCAGAATTAAGCAACATTTTGTCTGCTGAAATTCTTGCTGAGATTAATCGGGAAGTTATTGAGAAGATTCAGTCTCAAGCAACTCCTGGTGCAACGACTGGTACCGAAACCGCTGGAACTTTTGATGTCGCTGATGCAAAAGACAACAGAGGTGCTAGATGGGGTGGTGAGCGTTACAAATCACTACTGATTCAAATCAATCGTGAAGCAAATCTAATTGCTAAAAATACTGGCCGTGGTGCTGGTAACTGGTTAATCGTATCTCCAGACGTTGCGTCTGCACTTGATATGGTCGCCGGAATGAAAGAGCCTTCAATGCAAGTTGATGGCGGTGGTCAGCCTGACATAGCGAACAATGTGTTTGCTGGTATGCTTGGAAATAAGTACAAAGTATTTATTGACCAGTTTGCCTCTGCTGACAGCGTTACAGTTGGTTATAAAGGCGCAAATATGTATGACGCAGGCCTTTTCTACTGCCCATACGTACCTCTACAGTTGATGAAATCAATTGGCGAGGAAGACTTCCAGCCGCGTTTAGGGTTTAAGACTCGTTATGGTCTTACGCATAACCCGTTCGCAACTGGTACAGCCGCACAGAATCCTTACTTCCGTAAGTTTACTGTTACGAATCTGTAATTAGTAGTTAACTAGATTTTCCCAGTTCTAGCGGGAAATGAAATTCTAAGCCCCACTTCGGTGGGGCTTTTTATTTTGAGTATATAAATAATAGTATGGCTGACCAAACAAGAATTAAACCACAAAAAATCAACCTTGCTAAAAGCACTAATTATCGGTTGAATCTGCAGGTATTGCCAAATACACTATTTTGGCTAACCACGTGTAATCTCCCTACATTAAGTTCTAATGAGGTTCCTATTCCTGACCCAGTCAAGGGATTCAGATATAGACCTTCCAATACAATGATTCCAGCACCAATGAACGTCACGTTCCTTGTTGATGAAGATTATGCTAATTATATGGAAATTGTAAAATTGATGTGGAGAGCCTCTGGTCCAGATGCGAGTAAAAGATATGGGGCAGGACAGCCGACTGGTACTGACGGGAGTCTCCATATACTCTCCAATAACAAAAATGTTAGTGATATTGTCTTTACCTTCCACAATCTTTTCCCTACAATTCTAGGGGAACTTCAGATGACCAACGAATCCGCTGAGCCATTGCTCACGGACCTCACACTGCAATACGATTATATGTCAATGGAGACAGGAAAACCTTTGTAAAATAGTCGCAAAAACACTTGACATTGCTAGTCAAACCTGATATAATGAACTCTATGAAAATAGATGACCTTGAGAAATCCGTAGATAAAGACTTATACATAGACGAAACGATTCTAGCCAAGGAATCGTTAGCCACACCCACAAAACACAACAAATATCTAAAAATGTTGCTGAGGGAACGGCTTACGTTGAAAAAACTGAATAATGAACTGTATAAAGTATCCCTTGGCAGAACAAATTATTATAATGGGTCAGACCCAGACCCCTTTGATTATGTCTTAAAGGACAGAGAAGTCAAAGAATATGTGAGGGTGGACCCTGCTGTTGTCCAAATTGAGGCTAAAGTTGCACTTCAAGAAGAGACCGTGAAGTACCTTGAAGAAGTTTGTAAGATGTTCGAGAGGCGAAGTTTTGCTATCAAAAACGCCATTGATTTTATGAAGTTCACACAAGGAGAATACTAATTGATTAAGCAAGGGGATATAGTGGAACTGTTGCCCACTAATAATCGTAACAGACAACTCCGAACACAAGAGAAAAAAATTGCCTGGACAGTCATAGTACCGGCTGCCTGGCCTCAGTGTTTTGGGGGAAAAGAAGGGATTTTAATTGAAAGCCACAAAGACAGAAAGCATAGTCGATGGGTAGAGCCAAAAGATATCACGTTATTAGAATATGCGGAAAACGGATTTCGTGAGTGATATAGTCGTACACAAAAAGGATGATGTATATCTGAAAATCGAATGTGAGGCAAGTATCGCTCACGACCTTTCGGACTATTTCACATTTAAGGTACCAGGCTACAGATTTATGCCTGCTTATCGCTCAAGACAGTGGGATGGGAAGATACGTCTTTTCAATGCCATTAATGCTGAGTTATATGTTGGTCTACTTCCTTATGTGGTCGAATTTGCAGACAGACATAACCTGTCGCTTGAAAGTATACCGCTTGAGAGAACGACAACTGCTGAAGAGACAGCGAAATTTTTTAATAATCTAGACCCACACGTTAAGGGAGAGAAAATAACACCATATGATTACCAGATGGAAGCAGTCCATCATTGTATTAATCATAAAAGGTCTCTGCTGATATCACCTACCTCGTCTGGTAAATCTCTTATGATTTATGGATTAGTGAACTGGTATCTAAAGCAGATTGACAAAAAGATATTGATTGTTGTGCCCACTACCTCGCTCGTAGAACAATTGTACGGAGACTTTGAGGACTATACTACTGGAGCAGATTGTGAGTATATCGCTGATATGGCACATAGAATTTATGCTGGAAAAGATAAAGAGACAGACAAGAGAATAGTCATAACAACCTGGCAATCTATCTACAAATTAGGTAAGCCTTGGTTCAAGCAATTTGGAGCAGTTATTGGAGATGAAGCACACGGCTTCAAGGCCAAATCGCTCACCTCGATACTTACTAAGATGACCGATTGTGAGCATAAGTTCGGATTTACTGGGACACTAGATGGTACGCAGACCCATAAACTGGTGCTTGAAGGCTTGTTTGGCCCTATTCATAAAGTTACGACAAGCAAAGAACTAATGGATGCCGACCTCATTGCTAGATTACATATTGAAGCGGTGACTTTAGGATATACCGATATAGAGAAGAAAGAAGTGAAGCAGATGATTTATAAGGACGAAATAGACTTCCTTATAAATCATCCAAAACGGAATAAGTTCATTTGTGACTTGGCCCTATCGAGAGAGAATAATACTCTTATTCTTTATCAATTTGTGGAAAAGCACGGAAAGAAACTCTATAAATATTTAACAAATAAAGAACCAGAACGACCAGTGTTTTTCGTAAGTGGTCAAATACCAACTGAAGTACGGGAGGAGATACGTGCAATTACCGAGAAGTCTACAAACGCTATTATCGTGGCTAGTTACGGTACCTTTAGTACTGGTATTAACATTCGGAATCTTCACAATATCATTTTTGGTCATCCTGCTAAGTCTCGTATTAGGAACTTGCAGTCTGTTGGCAGAGTCCTTAGAAAAGCGGAAGCCAAGGATAAAGCCACCCTATTTGACATAAGCGATGATTTATCGTGGAAGAAGCACAAAAACTTCTCTCTCCGTCATTTTTTCGAGAGGGTGAAGATATATAATACAGAGAAGTTTGATTACAAACTAAGGAGTATAAGATTATGAGCGAGGGGAATTCAAAAGATATGCCTGAATCTACAGGCAAGAAGGGTAATAGTGGAGAATTTAAAGTCCATAAAGCGACTGTCCATTTGAAGCACACGGGCACTGAACTGATTTGTGATGTTCTGGGGTTTCACGAGAAGGAACAAGCCCTCACAGTTAAAGACCCTTGCGTTCTGACATCACTTCCGACAGAGAGTGGAAAGAGTCAAATGGCTCTGGTTCCATTTCTTATGACGACCAAAGAGAATATTATCCATATAGCCCTAACAGATATACTGTTTGTGGCAGATACCAGAGATGATATCGGAGCCCAGCATACCCAGATGCACAGTTCAATAATTCAGCCAACCAAATCGAATTTAATTGTAAATTAGGGGTTGACAGCGTATACATATTAATGTATAATAATACATAATTGTACCCATATCCACTGTGGGATAAAGCACAGATTCCGCCTGGAACGAGAAACCCAGGAAGTAGCGATTTATCGTGAAGTGAGCAGGCTATAATACTCGACATATGAGCCTACTGAGTTGAGGTCTGTAGATTGAAGTCGCGGTACAACGACTAAATATCTGAAAGAAATCGGGTCAGGACACACCATATATTGGTACAGTCCACTAGAGAGACTTGAATAGACAAGTCGTGGCCAACTGGATAACCGTAACCAGTCTCTATAACAAGGCTATATCTTCTAACCATCTTCTAGTTTCCTACTTAAACTTGATTGCTCTACCATAATTATATACTAAAGAGATATTGGTGAGAGGACGAAGTCCTCGAACCAAGTTCTGTGACGAGCGAAGCGAGGAACAGAACTACTTGAATTAAAGAAAGTTTGGCTGATATGTTCGATTGCTACTTACCCTGCCTACGCTTCGGTGCATTACGTATAAACGCCTCAGGCGTTCGTGTATAAATAATTTATGATGTATAAACCCCTTCCCTCTTTTATTACTATCAAAGAATCCCCTATTAGCGGACTAGGTCTATTTGCCACTGAACCTATTAAGGCAAATACCTACATTGGTACTATTCTCATTGAACTTGATAATGAGATTATCCGTACTCCTATAGGTGGATTCGGCAATCACTCTGATACTCCAAATTGTGAGAAACGTAAGTATATCGACAGATGGAACTTAGTTACAAAAAGAGATATACAACGTGACGAGGAACTCACTTGGACGTATACCCTATATGAAATAAATGACGGAAATGCTTGACATTTACCTATAAAACGTGTATAATTACTAGATTATGTTTATAATATTAAGGAGATTATGGTGGCTGAAAGAAAGAAGCAACAATATCCGAATAGGAGTCAACTGGGTGAACCAGTAGATAAAGACAACACAAATCACTATATCAATAATAAGGAATTTTTAAAGGCTATTATTGAATATCAAGCACACATTAGAGAGTGTGAAACAAGCGGAAAACCTAAACCATATGTCACTGACTATATTGCTTTATGTTTCCTGCAGATAGCACAACGACTATCCTATCGACCCAATTTTATCAATTATACATATAAAGACGATATGATATCGGATGGACTGGAGAATTGTCTAGCATATATGCACAATTTTGACCCAGAGAAGAGTACAAATCCCTTTGCGTATTTTACACAGATAATCTATTACGCATTCTTAAGGCGAATACAGAAAGAAAAGAAGCAACAATATGTTAAGTATAAGTATTTCGACCAGAAAGCGGGCTTCGAGCAAATGGATGAACTGCAAGAACACGATAAGGAATCTTTCGATTTTATAAACGAAAGAGGCAGTATCGACTTTCATATACACATAAAGGAATTCATAGACGATATGGAGAGGAAAGAGAGTGAAAAGAAAGCAAAACGAGAATTGAAGAAAGCAGAGAAAAAGGGAAAGACAAAAAAGGTCGACCCAGCAAATAATCTTGAGTTCTTTATGGTATGAAAGTAGCCATAATTACAGACACTCATTTCGGCGCCAGGTCTGATAGTCAGGCGTTCTCTGATTACTTCTACAGATTTTGGACGGGAGTCTTTTTCCCATATCTGAAAGAACATAACATCAAGACAATCATTCATAGTGGTGACTTGATGGATAGACGGAAGTATGTGAATTACAATACTCTATCTCGAATGAGAAAAGAGTTTCTTGGTCCAATCATAGAACAAGGTATCACTATGCACACAATTGTGGGCAATCACGATACCTATTTCAAGAACACCTCTACGCTCAATTCAATCGAACAACTATTCGATATCGATGGTATACCGAACAACGACACGTTCCACACACCAGTTATTGGATATTCTAAGCCGACTTGTGTTGAATTACCAGATGGATATAAAGTAGACTTGATACCTTGGATAAATGATGACAACGAACAAGAGGTTCTTGACTTCATTAAGAAATCTAAAAATCTCGTTTGTTTTGGACATTTCGATTTACACGGATTCGAGATGATGAAGGGAGTCAAATCAGCCTATCATTCAAGGGACTCCGCTTTTCTCAATAAGTATGATACAGTATATTCTGGTCATTTTCATACAAAATCAGATAACGGTCACATTCACTATCTCGGCAATACATATGAGATAACGTGGAACGATTATAATGACCAAAGAGGGTTTCACATTTTTGACACAGAATCGTTACAGTGTGACCAGATTCCAAACCCATTTAAAATGCACGCCAAGATTAATTATGATGATAATGTGATTGATGCTAAGTTGTATGAGAATCAGATAGTCAAATTAATCGTAGACAAGAAGGAAGATTTAGAGCGTTTCAACCGTACAGTTGAGGCATTAGAAAAGACTTGTGAAAATCTCAATGTCATTGAAGACCACGGGATATTATCATCTGGAACAATTGAATTTGAGACAGAAGATACCATCACTACGTTGGAAAAGTACGTGGATGATTTGAGTATAGATAATAGTGAACAAGTGAAAAAGATACTCCACGAAGTATACGTGGAAGCGTTATCAATATAGGAGATACATTATGAAAACGAAAGCAGGTATAGCCCCAGTAACTAAACCAGTCACGAAAGAAACTCTCACGAAACTCGAAGGAACGAAATGGAAGCCAATAGAATGGCCGACTTTAGATGCGTTAAACAAACTCCACGAGGACAAAACCCTCACAGGTACAGCCAGAAAAATATTAGAAAAATCCAGCACTTGACAATCTCCTTCGAACCTGATATAATAGTCTACTTATGATTAATTTCAGGACTGTACGCTATAAGAATTTCTTATCAACGGGCAACAAACCCACTGAAATTGTTATAGACGATACCCGAACAACGCTGTTAGTTGGTCTCAACGGCTCGGGCAAATCAACATTTATGGATGCCATATCGTTTGGTCTCTTTGGGCGACCTTTCCGTAAAGTCAAATTGGGTCAACTGGTCAATTCTATCAACAATAATAATTGTCTGGTCGAACTCGAATTTGATGTAGGCGGAAAAGAATATCACATTAAACGTGGTCTCAAGCCAGCATTGTTTGAGATATATGTTGACGGTGAGATGAAAGACAAAGAGGCGTCCGCAAGAGATAGTCAAGACTTCTTAGAACGATATGTCCTAAGAATGAATGAGCATACATTCAGACAGATAGTGGTGCTTGGTTCTGGCTCGTTTATTCCATTTATGCGACTCTCGACAGGAGACAGGCGTCTTATCATAGAAAATCTTCTTGATATCCAAATCTTCACAGTAATGAATGATTTGGTGAAGGAACGTGTAACTGCTAATACTGATAAAATCTCTACCGCTCGACACCAAATTGAATTACTAAAACAGAGTATTAAACTCCAAGAAGAACATCTTAAATCTCTCCAAGAAAACAATGAGGAGAATATTCAAGAGAAGAAAGATGAACTGAAAATATGTGAAGGACAAATCAAAAAACTCACCGAAGAGGTTGATGCTCTACAAGAAACAATTAAAGACTACAGACCGAAACAGGACAAGCAATCTAAACTAAGAGAATTTACCACTAAAATTTCATCTAAGAAAAATCATATCCGAAAGCAAGTAGCATTAGTAAATGATAATTCGGAATGTCCTGAGTGTACGCAACCCATTACACAAGAGCATAAAGAAAACGTCACTACCCGTTTGTCAGAAAAAGATGAAGAATTGTCCGAGGGCATGAGGCAAATATCCGCCGAAATGGTTATCCTGCAGGAACGTATCAGTGAAATAGAAAGTATATTGCTCCAGATTTCTGATAAGAATTCTTCCATCACAGGCATTAATATGTCTATTAGCAGACTTCAAAACGAACTAGAAAAAGAAACTGGAATTACAAATACTGACCAAACTGAAATTGCATCAAGTATGAATGACCTTGATGACAAGTATACCCTCAAACACGAGTTACAAGAAAAGAAACACCACTTAAATACTGTCCAAGAATTACTGAAAGATACTGGAATCAAAACAGTAATCATTCGGAATTATCTTCCATTAATCAATCAATTAGTAAACAAATATTTGTCGGCATTGGACTTCTACATCAATTTTGAATTAGATGAGGCATTCAACGAGACAATCAAAAGCCGCGGACGTGATGCGTTCCAATACGGGTCGTTTTCAGAAGGCGAGAAACTTCGTATAGATTTGGCATTACTGTTTACGTGGCGTGAAGTTGCTAAACTAAAATCCTCTGTAGCAACCAATCTCTTAATTCTTGATGAGATATTTGATAGCAGTCTTGATGCGGCTGGTGTCGAAGATTTCTTAGGAATTCTTAACACACAAGGTGATGAAACGACCCACGTATTTGTCATATCTCACAAAGGGGACCAGATTTTAGACAAGTTTGGTCGAGTAATTTCGGTCGAAAAGGAGCATAATTTCTCAAAAATTGTGACAAATTAGCAACACTTTCTAAATTATTTTCAATTATTTTTCTTTTTCGTTATATATCAACGACTTACAGAGCAATTATTTTCACTAAAACGCTTGACATATACCACGTTATACTGTAAAATATGTATTGTAAGTCGAGATAATAACTAAACAAAGAGGAAAGATTGAATAATCAAGCGACAGTAAATATTGAGAGTAAAAATGTTCTGGCCAGATTGATGGCTACCGAGAACATTCACGTAGAACACAAAAAAGTCAAGACCGCCTCATTTGATGTGAAGAACCGAGTTCTTCGTTTGCCTCTTTGGGAAAAGATGGATGATACGATGTATGAAGGCTTAATCGGCCACGAAGTTGGTCACGCCCTTTATACTCCCGATGAAGAATGGTCGACCTTCGCAAAAGAGAATCCCAGCCTTAAAGATTACGCCAACATTCTAGAAGATGCCCGCATTGAGCGGAAGATGAAAATCAAGTATCCCGGAATGAAACGTACCTTCTTTAATATGTACAATGACCTGAACCAGCGAGATTTCTTCGGCGCAAAAGACCGAGACCTCGATGGTTACGGATTCGCTGACCGACTTAATATGTATTTCAAATTGGGCCTTCGAGCAGAAGTTCCTTTCTCTGATGTTGAAAAAGATTTCGCGGCTCGTGTACTTAAAGCCGAGACGTTTGAAGATATTCTAGACCTGACTCGTGAACTTGGCGACATTACTAAAGCCGAGTCCGAAACAAATATGGAAGATTTACCATTTGACTTTGACGACCTAGAACCCGACTCTATTGAAGAGAATGACGGTGAGTCAGAAAATTCAAATACGCCAGCCCCTTCATCGGATTCTAAAGATGAGTCCGATGAAGAGTCTGACAATTCCGGTTCTCAGGATTCTGATGAAGAGAAAAAAGAAGAAGAGAAATCAGCCGGTTCTGGTCCTGCTAAGTCTGACGAAAAAGGCGAGGAAGAGAACGAGTCAACAACTCCTGATTCTACTGATAACGGAAAAGGCACCGAAGATAATTCTCACGACCCACTTCTTCCGAAACCAGAAACTTCTAAAGCATTTGAAGATGCGATGGAAAGCCTGAATGATTCGGAAGCAAAAGAGCCAGTCTATCTTGACCTTCCTAAAGTAAGTTATAAAAATGCTGTAGTTTCCTGGAAAGACACTTTCGAGGAACTGAATGAGCATTGGGCAGATAAAGAAAACTACGGTCGCTATTGGAACGATGGTGACGACCGTTGTGGCGAAAAGAAAAAAGAAATCGAAAATAATTTTCGAGTCTGGAAAAAAGACACCAACCAGATTGTCAATTATATGGTCAAAGAATTTGAAATGAAACAGGCCGCTACTGTGCATCGCCGCACTTCAGTTGGCAAAACCGGTATGTTAGATATGAATAAACTTCATATGTACAAAACCGATGAAGATATTTTCAAGCGTGTTGCCTCTGTTAAAGATGGCCGAAACCACGCTCTGATGATGTTTGTTGACTGGTCCGGTTCAATGTCTGGTAAGATGGAATCTACCATCAAACAGTTATTGACTCTAGTAATGTTTGCCCGAAAAGTTGGCATTCCTTATCGAGTTTATTCTTTCTCTAACTCAAGCGACCTTACCCAGAAGTTAGAAAAAAATTATTATGACCCGGCACTTACTCCTACTAACCACTTGAAAATGGCTCGTCTCGGAATGAACGAGTATTTCAACGAGAAAATGTCTAGCCGAGATTTCAATAAGCAGTTGATGAACCTTATGTTTCTCGGACGTTCCAACGATTACACTTCACTATCTACTCCAAAGGGACACGGAATGAGTTCTACTCCGTTGAACGAGGCGATTGTTTGTGCTTATGATATGATTGCCGATTTCAAAAAAGAAACTGGCAAAGAAAAAATCAATGCGATTTTCTTGACCGATGGCGGAGCAGACGGTAACACTGAGTGGTACGATGCCGAAGAGAAGTCAGACCGAAGTATGTACGGTTTTCGTAATAAAGAATATATGGTTATTCGTGACCCAATCACTAAGCGCCTTCTCCACGGTGTAGAACGCCGTTCTGGACTGACCGCTTCGTTGCTGACAGGATTAGCCAAACGACACAATATCAATGTGATTGGTTTTCATATCACAGACCGCAAAACGATTAATCGTTCTATTCTGTTTGGAACGACCGATTATGAAGTTCAGGACAAATTGAAAAAGTTTTGCACAAAGAACGGATACGCTCCTCTCAAAGAGAGTGGCTACTCCACTTATTTCCTAGTTAACGACCGCGCCCTCGATAATGAAGCCGAGTTCGGAGATGTAGAACGTGGCGATGATGGCGATGTTGCTAAGGGAAAATTACGCACCCAGTTCCGCAAATTCACAAGCACCCGAAAAACCAATAAGATGATGCTGAATGAATTTGTTAGTCTGGTTGCCTAAACGAGGAAAATTATGACTCACAATATCTATTTATGCCACAATGAGGAAAACCAGAAATTGCTCGGAAAGTATCTGAGCCCGGACGCTGAGAATTCCACGTTTAAAGGAATTCCAATGGAACTTCAAAATTTAGTTTTGAAACTCATACCGTCAAAAAAACGCCGAATCAAATATCGTGGTTCTAGCAAACCTGGTTATGTACGACCGCAATCGAACACGATTAAAAAACACGCCGATACCTTCGCAGTCTACTATGATAACAAAGGCTGGCGTGCCGACAAACTGAACACAATCCTTCATCTAGGGGCTCCGACAATATGACCGAAAATCGGCATGAGGCGAACCCGAACCAGATGATGTTCGATTTTATGTATCGAAGCCCATATGGGTTTTACCAGTTGGAAATCGATTTTGCACCATCAATGAGGCCGCTAGGAATAGCGGATATGTTGCAAAAAAGAGACAATATCGAAATAAATGCAAAAAAAGTGAAAAAAAGTGCTAAAAAGGGTTGACACATACCCCAATATAGCGTATAATATGTACTGTTGATTGAGAAATAATTTGTTTATGAAGGAGTTAAAAATATGAGTAATAAAAGAGTGACAGTTAATGAGTTTGGTGCCGCCACGAAAGAGTTGTTCGGCACCCTCGAAGTGACTAAAGCAAATATGAATACGGTATCTGATACCTACGGTATTTGCATCCCGTCGGCTTGTAAGTATGCTGACGTTGTTTCAGAAAATCCCATCAAGCGTGTAATGCCAGTGACCGAAGAAGTCACGGCTCCTGTGCGCCCGTCGGCTATCAATGCCCCGGTTGCTCCAGCGCCTGTTGTGAATCCTGCCGTTGCAGTTACCACACCGGTGACCGCAGTAACAGCCGAACGTACTTTGGCTGCCGAACTTGATTCTGCAATTTCGTTTATTCCCAAAGTTGACAAATCTTTTGTTTCTTGGGGAAACATTAACGACATTAAACGTATCCTGAAATCTCGCCTTTTCTTCCCAGTTTATTTAACTGGTATGAGTGGTAACGGTAAGACTTTCGGAATCGAACAAACCTGTGCGATGCTCGGTCGTGAAATGATTCGAGTTAACTTTACAGCCGAAACCGATGAAGATGATTTGTTCGGTGGATTTCGCCTCGTAAATGGCGAGACAGTGTTTCAGTACGGTCCCGTTGTCGAGGCGATGAAACGCGGTGCAGTTTTACTTCTTGATGAAGTTGACCTTGGTTCTTCCAAGATTATGGCTCTCCAGTCAGTTCTTGAAGGCAAAGGGTACTTCATTAAAAAACGTGCCGAGTGGATTGAGCCTTCTGACGGTTTCACAATCATTGCTACTGCTAACACAAAAGGCAAAGGCTCTGATGATGGCCGCTTTATCGGAACGAATGTTATGAACGAGGCTTTCCTCGACCGTTTCAGTGTTACGATGTATCAGCCTTATCCGACAGAAGCCATCGAGAAGAAAATTCTCGGTCTTGCCGCTGAAGGATTCGGAATCAATTCCGAAGCACTTGGGAAATTCATCCCGAACCTCACAATGTGGGGCGACATTATCCGTAAGACTTTTGAAGAGGGTGGGGTTGACGAAATTATCTCAACTCGCCGTCTTGTGGATATTATCAAATCGTTTTCAATCTTTGGAGACCGAGGCAAAGCAATCAAAATGGCTATCGAGCGTTTTGATGATGAGACCCGTGAGTCCTTTATGAGCCTCTACGAAAAGATTGATGCTGGAGTTGGAATTCCTGAAGGGGGTTCTCTGGCTGAAGAGTCTGATTTATCAGATGATGAAGTAACTCCGGAAACTGAATAACTCCGTGGGGTAGTTTGAACCCCTCAATCAACACCCTCTCCCCTTCCTCTTTGGGGGAGAGGTCTTTTTTGAAGTAAAATGGGAGAAAGGACAGATAATGGAGAACGAAACATTAAAAAATATTGCAGAAAAAGCCTATAATTCCAATGCCGACACAAAAGTGGCCAAAGTGGCCAAGGTTATTAACGACCGTCTGGGTCCAGGGCATGAGGCACCGATAGATTTCGCCGGGGCTCCGATGATTGAGAAACGAGTGAAAATTCCCCAACCGCCCACAGTTTTTGACTGGAGATATGGCGAGGGTGAGATATTGCGTGACCTGGAAGACCACATCAAAAAGACTTATTCGAGTCATTATACCAGCGAGAATTTGGAGAAAATCCAAACTATCGATGTATTTGCCCACCGAGGCACTTTGGGCTCGACTTCTATCGATAATGCTATTAAATATCTAATGCGATATGGCAAGAAAGATGGCAAAAACGAAAAGGACCTTATCAAAGCATTACACTATTTGATATTGGCAACCGCTTTCGAGAGGAAAAATAAACCGAGGGAATCGGTTGACATTACTGTATGAATCTGATATAATAGTCTTTAATATAATAGGAGTTAACACATTATGAAATTGAGTGAACAAACGGTCGAGGTTCTAAAGAATTTCGCCACAATCAATCAGTCGATTCTTTTCACTGACGGGAAAGAATTGAATACGGTCGCTGTACAGAAGAATCTTTTGGGTTCTGCAACAGTCACCGAGAAATTTGAATCGCCGAAAGGTGAATTCGCAATCTACGACCTTAACGAATTTTTATCTACTCTGTCCTTGTTCGAGGACCCAGATGTAGACTTCGGTGAGCAATTTGCGACTATCTCTGATTCGAGAGCCAACACAGTTTATTGGTTTGCCGATAAAGAGATTATCGTGTATCCAACTTCAAAGATTGAAATGCCAGATGCCGAAGTAGAATTTACGCTTACGGCAGAATCTTTGGATAAGTTGCAACGAGCAACAGGAACTCTTGGTGTACCAGACTTGGTAATCCGAAGAGGGAAAGATGACCCGACAAAAATCATAGCCGAAGTTCTCGACAAACGCAATGACACTTCAAACACATTTTCGTTAGAAGTGGGCGAGGATTATCGAGGCGATGCCGACTTTAAATTTTACTTTCTGAATGAACGTATGAAGATGCTACCTGGTGATTACAATGTCCAGATTTCATCTAAGAAAATTTCTAAGTTGACATCTGTACCTGATGGTGAAGTGACATATTGGATTGCTTTAGAACAGGATTCCACTTATGAGTAAAGATTTTCTCTGGGTAGAAAAATATCGCCCAAAGACAATTGATGATTGTATCTTAGCAGATTCTCTGAAAGATACCTTTAGGGAGTTTTTAGCAAACGGAGATATGCCAAATCTTCTGTTGAGTGGTTCAGCAGGAACTGGTAAGACAACCGTTGCGAAAGCCCTTTGTGAACAATTGGGTTATACGACATTAGTTATCAATGGGTCGCTTGATAGAAACATTGATACTCTACGAAACCAAATCGGCACGTTCGCCTCTACTGTCTCATTCGATGGCGGTAAGAAGTGCGTTATACTAGACGAAGCGGATTATCTTAATCCACAATCGTTTCAGCCCGCTCTTAGAGGATTCATAGAACATTTCTCAAAGAACGTCAGGTTCATTCTGACTTGTAATTTCAAAGACAAGATTATTGAACCGATTCATTCCAGAACTACCCTTATAGATTTTAGAACGGGTAAAGAAGTCTATCATAAGATGGGCGAGTTTATGGATAGAACTATTGATATCCTCGAGAAAGAAGAGGTTCGTATAGAATCGAAGCCAGCACTTGCTGAACTAATCAAACGCCATTTTCCAGATATGCGGAGAACTCTGAATGAACTTCAGAGATATGCCGCTGGCGGCGTAATTGATAAAGGCGTATTAGCAAGAGTTGGAGAAGCAAATTTGGAAAGTCTTATGGGCTTTCTGAAAGAAAAAGATTTCACAAATATGAGGCAATGGGTTGTAGACAATATCAATACAGACCCAGTGTTCATTTATCGCCAGATTTATGACGAGATGTATAAGTATTTACAGCCTCAATCGGTGCCTCAAGTGGTACTTCTTATAGCAGAATATCAGTACAAACAGGCGTTTGTGCAAGATGTTGAGATTAACCTGGTCGCATTTTTGACCGAAGTGATGGTGGAGGCAGAATGGAAATAGTATCTTATAGCGAAGAAGAACTCGCAGGAAAAATTGATAAATGGTTAGACGATAGAGGAATTACCAAGAATGGAACTCCAATAGGTCAAGCGATTAAGACTCTAGAAGAGACTACGGAACTCCTAGATGCTATAAATCATAATGACAAAGAAGAGATTCAGGATGCTATTGGTGATATTTACGTAACTATTCGAGGAGTATGCAAAGTTATGAATTTGCCCTTTCATCGATGTGTTGAAAGAGCATATAACGAAATCAAAGACCGCAGAGGATTCGTCACGAAAGGAGGCACTTTCGTGAAAGAATTGCCCTCACATCCGAGTGCAAGTGGCCAAAATGTTGCCAAATATGAAGGAATGTGAAATGGTTACACCCGTAAGAGAATTCTGGAATCGTAAAGTCGATAAGACCATCCAAATGTTCGAGTACGGTGCGTATACGAATGAGAAGTTTTTGAGTGAAATGACCAGATTGGGCTTTGACAAAGCAACTATTAAGGAGGCAATCGATGACGTTTAAAGTAGTAACAGAAAAGAAAGCGAGAAAGATTATTCAGCAACAGAGTAAAGTGGTTTTTATTCACACCAAAACCACTTGTCCAGTCTGTGATAAATTTCTACCAGAAGTATTGGAACCCATCTTTAAGAAAGAGAAATACAGAGACATAAATATTTATGAGATAAAAGAACCCCTGCTTTTCCCAGTAGGGTCCCACCCAGTTACCTATTTCTTCAGAGATGGGTATTGTTCCCAACATCCCGCAGGAGCGGCACCGCCAGAAGTAGTAGAAAATCTTCTAGATACCATATTTCTTGGCAAACTCCGACCATTAGTAGATATTGATACTGACAAGAAATTAACCTTATCGAAAGAGTTATGATGAAAAAATTAATCGGAAATGGATTCACTAATGAGTTGTATTATTTTGCAATTTGTGTTATAATAGTATCAGCATTTGTACTAGGGGGCTGTGATTCTGTGCATAGAACGTGGCACAATATCGAGTCACCTATTCATAAGTGGTTTGATGAGAAATTGGATATTCACCACGATGAACACACGGTTAAAGACGAACCAATAGATATGGGAATCTGGGCAGAAGATAAAGAAATCGTGGCGACAGACGGTACGTTCCCTAAAGTTACAGAAAAATAATGCCTGACCTGTTTAAAGAAATACTACCTGATATCAACTACGGTAAGAAAAATCTTATTCGTACAGGTGATATGGATGAAGGTGAATTTGGTGGAAAATCTTTCATCATTAATCGTGCCTTATCTATGAATGTTGATACAATTCTATATTCAAATGAGATGAATATACAGTACACGCTTGACCCTTTACTTCAATACGACTATTTTATAAATAGTCTAAGGAAGAAGAAACGCTGGTCCAAATGGGCAAAAGCCCAACAATCGGCGAATCTTGAATTGGTGAAAACCTATTATAATTATAATGAACAAAGGGCCAGAGAAGTGTTAGACCTTCTCTCCGAAAGTCAAGTTGAGGATATACGCCTCAGACTGTCAAAAGGCGGTACTAATAATGAAACTACAAGGAAGACCGAGTGATGATGAATATGTAGTCGATTGGAAACCCTCCGATATGGTTGAGATTAAATTTAAGGAGGATGACGATTTTTTAAAGATTAAAGAAACTCTCACTCGAATGGGAGTTGCTTCAAACAGAGATAAAATTCTTTATCAATCTACACATATTCTTCATAAGCAAGGACAGTATTACATTGTACATTTTAAAGAATTATTTGCTCTAGATGGTAAACCTACTAATCTTACTAGAGTTGATATTGAAAGACGGAACGCAATCATTAGCCTACTACAAGAGTGGTCTTTGCTGAAAGTCGTAGACGAAAGCCAACTACAACCTATGGGGAATGTTGGTCAGTTTAAAATCATATCGTTTAAAGAAAAGCCTAACTGGGAGTTAGTTCCCAAGTACAATATAGGTGTGAAATATTAAAAAATACATAAGGAATATATTATGGGACAAATATCTATTTGTACGGTCTGCTGAGATGATTAAAATAGAAGAAGAACTGGCAGACGGAACGCAGATATATGGATGGAAATCAGAATCACCAGAAACTCCCTTTGCCGAAGATTATGCTCACTATCTTACAGATAAGAAAATATTTTCTGAGGAAGAAAGCAAAGAGTGGAATGATTATCTATTAGAACAAGAAATAATTCTGAAGAACAAATTTAGTCCCGGACTAAGAGGGTCTGGACGTACTGGTTTAGGCGCCGATGCCATAACATCACGATTTCAATATTTTAATCTACTGGAGTTTGATTTTCATCTCGTAGAACGATTAAAAACCGAACTTTTCGAAGGTATGAAAACTATTCTTTCTGTTTCTGGTAACACAGACTGGAAAGAACCCCTGTATGCAAAGTCTTGGTTCAATGTAATACGACAGGGAGAAGGAATGCAGTTACACTCACATAGTCATCATAGCCGTACGTTATATGGATTTCACGTAAGTATTAATGCGAAAGAAACGGCTACGAGTTATTATCATCCGTCAGTTCTTGAAGTAGGTCCAAACGGAGTAGATTTTCTAGATGCTATTCATAACCCAAACAGAATAGGATACTTGACTTTATTTCCTAATAATATTCTTCACGGCGTATCTCCCAATCAACAAGAAGCCCCAAGAATTTCTATTGCAGGAGATATTACTCCTTTCCTCGGTGATGATTCGATAGAAAAGCCTATCAAAATAGGGATTCTATAACGCATAAATAGTACAAAGAACTGGAGATTTAACAATGGCAGATACAATAGATACACAAGCGGGTGATGTCGAAGTCGAAGATTTTGATTGGGGCTTTACCTTTTCGGATTCTGATGACGGCGATGCTGTCGTTCAAAAGACAACTCAACAAGTAGCGGCCGATTTAGGGCCAATTACAAAAAAACTAGACGCAATCTTGGCTCTAATCCCAACTGATGGGGTAGTCAATTCTGAAACAGTTGATGTAGACTTGAGTGGTATAGATAATAAACTAGACCAAATCATAGCACTTGAGCGAGTCGATGCTCTTACCGCTGGCGATATGCCAGACCTCTCTCCAATCGAAGAGAAGTTGGAAGAGTTATTGACCAATCAATCAGACGAAATGGACAAGGACGTCGGAGCCTCTATAGATTTATCAGCAATTACGGATAAATTAGAAGCACTCGAATCCACAATCGGTGAAGTTAGAGACTTAGATTTTGATTCATCTGGAACAGTTGATTTCGGAGATATCAATAACAATCTTGCTGACTTAATTGGACGCCAAGAGGCAGCGGAAACAGAATTGGAAGCAAAGAAAAAAGAGTTCGAGGAATTCAAATTAAAGAAATTAAAAGCAGTAGAAAAACTGATTGTTCCTCTGTTGAAGAATTTGAAGAGTAACCCTGATAAAGCATACATCCACTGGCCGAATCGTGCAGGTGTTATAGATGCTCAGATAAGTAAGATTCTGTCTATAACTCGGTGAGTGAGTATTATATTATGAAATGTACGAATACCAAGCAAAACTAAAGAAAGTTGTCGATGGCGATACTGTTGATTGTTATGTCGATATGGGATTTGATGTTCACAAGTCGGTGAGAGTACGTCTTAATGGCATAGATTGTCCCGAATCTAGAACAAGAGATTTAACTGAAAAACGATACGGACTTGGAGCCAAACATCGATTAGTAGAACTCCTTGAAGCGTATGAGAATGATTTTATAGTAAAGTCTCACGGAGTAGGCAAATACGGTAGATGCCTTGGTGAATTATTTCTCCCCTTTGGGTCAGTCAATGACTTACTAATAGAAGAAGGTCACGCTATTAAGTATACTGGCGGCTCGAAAGCCGATTTAAAAGAAGAATTGATAAAGGCCCGAACAAAGTCAAAGAAATATGTGGAAAAACATATAAAACCACTTGACTAATCATCCCATATAGTGTATAATGATTGTAATTGAATAGAAAATTTGGGATATATAATGAAAGATACCGTTGTACTGGATATTGAAACTCTAGGTAGCGTAAATAATTCAGTCGTATTATCTGTTGGTATGGTTGCTGTTGACTCTAAACACGATTATACCTTCAAAGAATTAATCGAGAACGGCTATTACGCTAAACTCGATGTACAAAGCCAGGTCGATTCAGGCCGAAAAATCCATAAAGATACTGTAGATTGGTGGAGCACCCAAGGGCATGAGGCAAAACACGTCCTTAAACCTTTAGATACAGATATGCACTGGACAAAACTGAGAGAAGATATGATTCAGTGGTTGACCAAAGAAGGAGTAGACATTCATAAAGTACGATGCTATTCTAGAGGTTCTCATTTCGATTTCGGCATTCTACACGACCTATTCCGTATAACAGGAAACGCAACGACTGATGAACTCCCTTGGCGTTTCTGGAACATTCACGATTCAAAAACAGTTGTATTAACGCTACTCGATAAAGACAGTTGGGAATTAGGCGTTGAGCCTGAGGGATTTATTCATCACAATGCTCTGCACGATGCCGCACGTGAATATCTGAATATGGAAACAGCAGTATATATCTTTCAAAACAGTTTAGAGAAAGAACCATTTTGAAACGTATACCGATAGAAGATATGAAAGACCCGATTGGTTATAATGTTTCACTCTGTTTTGAGTGGAAAGATTGGGATTCTTGTGTGACCTTTGAGATTGTTTCTGATGGACCAATTAAGAGTAAAGTAGAAATCGTTAAAGATTTACTGAACTCCTGGGGCGGTATAGTTGAAATGGAAAATGATGGCACAATCATTAATTTGTCTAACTTTAAAACTGCATATGTAACCGAAAATAAAACTATACCATCAACCAATGAACCAAAGAAACCTATTATGAGATTAGTACATTGACGCCAGGCTTCAAATTTATAGACAGACAAGAAGCCCTAGATGCGTTAAAAGTTAATGATGGCATTAAAGTCAAGAAAATGACTTTCGGAGATTTTTCATATCACTCTGTTGATAATTTTTTCAAGACACCAGAAAAAGCCATTGAAGTCTTACGACACTATCCAGCATTGAGTGGCGGAGTATATACACCAGGCGCAAGACAGAATTTTACGCCTATGGATTTAGTTCCCGTTTTAAAAGCATATAAAGAAATACTGGCACACGTTGGTAAAGAAGTAGACCCGACACGATTTATATCAGCATCTAACATTGTATGGAAAGGAGTTGAAGTATGGAAAAATTCTTGGATTCCTCATACAGATTATGATTTAGTTTGCAATTTGTGGTTATGTGATTATGAAGGTGGAACCGCTATCTACAAATACAAAGGATTTCTTAGTGACAAAGATATAACACCCGAAGTGCTTTATGCTCGGGAACTCGATAGAACTACTCTTGTCCCCTGGCAGAATTTTGATGGCGATGACGATTGGGAATTGTATTGTGTTATCCCTTCTCAATTTAATACAGTAGCAATATATGATGGCTCAAATTTTCACGGCACATATGCGATATTTAATGAGGAATATCGTTATTCATTGATATCATTTTACCAACCAGAAAGGAGTTTTGCCTGATGTCTTATTTAGATGGAACAACCTTTGCAACTGATATTTTTATAGGAGTTGTATTTGCAGTTTTTGTATACTTGGCAGTAACTCAACTATTATGGATAAACGATATCTTTAAAGATAAGGATAAAAAATGAGGCCTAATGTAATCGGTACAGTATCAAAAGAGAATATTTGGCACTTTACTTGTGCCTTTTGTGCAGGAACTTGGAGTGTTGCAGTAATGGATGAGTGGCAACCAGGAGAATTATATTGCACACATTGTGGTAAACCACAAACCAATCAAGAAGTAAATACAGAGAAGCATTATTCAAGAACAATAGCCGCACCTGACCCAGCCGAAGAGGCCATAGAGCCTTCTGTGTCTGATATGGAATCGAGTATAACTATTGTCCAAAGAAAAACTCCAGAAAGACTTTATGCTGAAGATAGAATGACCCATCAAGAATGTACAGATGGCGGATGGTGGAACCCAATCACAAAAGAGTGCCAAGGCGAAGGAAATGGCCATAATGTACAAGAAATGGTTGACAACGCTGGTGATTTATAGTATAATAGCATAATGAGATTTTATACTTACATCGGTACGTTAGGCAACAAGGTCCTTGTTCGAGGAGTCAATGCTGAGACAGGTAACGACTTCATCAGACGAGAAGATTTTCATCCAACGATGTTTGTTGAGGGTAAGAAGGGTGAGACCCCTTATAGAACCCTTGACGATAAACCAGTCTACAAAATCTCTCCAGGCAACATCAAAGAAACCCGTGAGTTCATCAAGCAGTATCAGAACGTGGATGGATTCAAAATCCACGGCAATGATAACTGGGCTCTTCAATACACTTGTAAAGAGTGGAAAGATAGAGTCGAATTCGATGAGTCTAAAATTCGTATCTGGAATCTTGATATAGAGGTTGATTCTGAAAAGGGATTCCCTCTACCAGAAAAAGCAGATAAGAAAGTTAACGCAATCACCGTTTATGATTCCATCGAAAATGTTTACTTCACTTGGGGTCTTGATGAATGGAAAAATACTCGTGAAGATATTAAGGTAGTTTATTTTCAACATCCAACTGAAGAAGCCTTACTTCAACATTTCATTGACCACTGGCAAGTTTCACCACCTCATATTTTAACAGGTTGGAATATTGAGCAATTTGATATCCCGTATTTAATAAATAGACTTACGAGACTCTTTGGGCAGAAAGAAGCCAAACGATTGTCTCCATTTACTTGGATTAAAGAACGTGTTATAAGGGGGATGTATGGTAAAGAAAATGTGGCATATGATATCTATGGCGTGGCTACGATGGACTATCTACTACTCTATAAGAAATTTACGTATGCGAATCAAGAATCGTTCAAATTAGACCACATTGCTTTTGTAGAATTAGGTGAACGGAAGATTTCATATGAAGAAGCCGGTTCTCTATTTACTCTAGCACGAACAAATCACCAGAAGTTTATTGACTACAACATCAAAGATGTTGAGTTGGTAAAGAAGATTGACGATAAGTTGAAATTGATTGAATTGGGCCTCACAATGGCTTATGATTCAAAGATTAATTTCGTTGACGTATTCGGCACAGTGAAGATGTGGGATGCGATTATCTATGACCACTTGATAAAGAAATCTATCGTTTGTCCTGTAAAGAACAAAACAACAAAGAACGAAACATTTGTGGGAGCATATGTTAAAGAACCAATTACGGGCTTCCACGATTGGGTAGTATCGTTTGATTTGAATTCTCTATATCCGCATCTGATAATGCAGTACAACATCTCACCCGAAACGATTGTTGGACACAAATCAGATGTGGATGTAGAGTCATTACTCGCACAAGAGACAGACCTCTCTGAATTGAAAGAAAAAGATTTGACTGTCGCTCCCAATGGAACTCTGTATCGAAGAGATAAGAAAGGGTTTCTACCAGAGTTGATGGAGAAAATTTATGCTGACCGAGTTCTCTATAAGAAGAAAATGCTTGCCGCTCAACAGCGAAAAGAAGAGGGCGAAGATGTCGGTAATGAGATAAGCAAGAACCTCAATATTCAGATGGCGAAAAAGATTCAGTTGAACTCGGCATATGGAGCAATTGGTAATCAGTGGTTTCGATATTACGATTTAAGAAACGCTGAAGCAGTTACTACGGGTGGACAATTAGCCATTCGTTGGATAGAAAAATACTTGAATGATTTCTTGAATAAGTACCTTGACACAAAAGATTATGATTATGTTATTGCAATTGATACCGACTCTGTTTATTTGAGACTTGGCTCCTTTGTCGATAAGTTTGTCAAGTCGGATGATAAGAACAAAATATGTGATGTTATCGACAAAGCAACCAAAGAAGCATTCGAGCCATACATCGACAAATCATATGAGAAGTTGGCAGATTACGTAAATGCCTATGAGCAAAAGATGGATATGGGTCGAGAGGTCATTGCAGATAAGGGTGTCTGGACAGCCAAGAAACGGTACGCATTAAATGTGTATGACAGCGAAGGGGTCAGATATAAGAAGCCCAAGATGAAAGTTATGGGTATGGAGATTGTTAAATCGTCAACCCCTCTGAATGTTCGAGGCAAACTACGAGAGGCGGTCAATCTAATGTTGACTGGTTCTGAGCGTGAATTACAAGACTTGGTGCATAAATATAAGAAAGAATTTACTACTCTACCAGCAGAGGAGATTGCATTTCCTCGTGGTTTGAGTGAGTATAGCAAGTATGAATTCGCAACGAAATCGGTGCCAATTCACGCTAGAGCGGCCAAAGTGTATAACGCATTATTGAAGAAACACAATATCAAGAATGCCGAGACGATTGGAGATGGAGCGAAGTTAAAGTTCATTTATCTTAGAACACCAAATCCATTCAACTCTAATGCGATTGCTTTCATCGATGGACTCCCAAAAGAGTTCGATGCCGAGCGATGGGTCGATTATGATACGCAATTTGAGAAAGCGTTCCTCTCTCCACTTGAAGGAGTTCTGAATCCCGTTGGTTGGGATTGGGAAGAGAAGAGTTCTCTTGAATCGTTTTTCGGATAAGGAATAGATATGCCCAAAGTAAATTTAGATGAAATATTAGCCGCAAGTTCTGGAAAGAACTTTGAGGAATTTACAAAGAACTTCCAAGAGAACATTGCAAATCTGCAAGTAAGACAGAAGTTTGGTGCAATACAAACAGACAGAGAATATTCCCTCGATGAAGATGGATATATTGTTGGAGATGTATGGGATGAGAGAATCGCATCTGAAATTATGGCATTGAATGGATTTCAAGCGACCACTCAGCGAATAGATATGCTTATCGAAGCAAGAGAAATTTATGGACAATCATCTGTTCCGACTGACCACACATTAGTCGCAAAGACTATGGGAGTTACCACGGCTCAATTCTTGAAACTGTTCCCGAAATATCCAATTATATATTTTACCCGTTGGGGTGGGCTGAGAAAGCCTTTCGATTTAGATGAATTGAGGTCTAAACCTGTACGAAATTAACACTTGACATCACCCTTTGAATGGTGTATAATGTAGTATTATTTTATTATGGAGATAGCATATGAGTGATGAAAAGGTGGCAAATCTGAGATTGCTTGACAAACTCAGGAAAGCCGGTAGTATCAAATCTACCAAACTAACTGACTCGTCTTTGTTTACAGACAAAGATGAAGTACCAACAATGGTACCAATGGTCAATGTCGCATTGAGCGGCAAACTTGACGGCGGTATCACCCGCGGCCTAACAGTTCTTGCAGGCCCATCGAAGCATTTCAAAACAGCATTCGGTTTGCTAATGATGAAAGCATATATGGAGAAATATCCAGAATCTGTTGTCTTATTTTATGACTCAGAGTTTGGAACTCCTAGAGGCTATTTCTCATCATTGAAAATCGACACCGATAGAGTTTTGCATATACCAATCAAAAATATCGAGGAACTGAAATTCGACTTAGTTAAACAACTAGAAGGAATGGATGTAGAAGATAAAGTATTCGTTATGATTGACTCTATTGGTAACTTAGCATCTAAGAAAGAATTGGACGATGCTAAGGACGAAAAGAGTGTTGCTGATATGACAAGAGCCAAACAACTCAAGTCATTATTCAGAATGGTTACACCATATCTCACACTGAGAGATGTTCCATTAATTGCTGTTAATCACACTTACGAAACCCAAGAGATGTTCTCTAAGCAAGTTGTCTCTGGCGGCACTGGAGTATATTACTCCGCAGATAATATTTGGATTATTGGTCGCAGACAACAGAAGAAGGGAACTGAAATCGAAGGGTATGATTTCATTATCAACGTAGAGAAATCCCGATTCGTTAAAGAGAAGAGTAAACTTCCTATATCAGTTACGTGGGAAGGTGGAATCAGAAAATATTCTGGTCTGCTTGAAGTTGCCCTCGAAGGCGGATTTGTTATCAAGCCATCTATGGGCTGGTATCAAAAACTCGATATGGAAACTGGAGAAGAACTCGAAGGTAAATATCGGGCAGCCGAAACTGAAACGAGTGAGTTCTGGCACGACATTCTCAATCACCCAAAATTTAGTAAGTTCGTACAAGACAAGTACGCTTTGGGAGAAGGATTACTGACGGGCATAGAGTTAGCCGATAAATTGGAGATGGAGGCTGATGAGTGACCAGAAACACAAAGACGTATTCTACGTAAAAACAAAGGATAAAACAACATTTGCAATATATGACTTGCTTTTAGATGACAATTGTGATACAATATCATTTGGATATAACTTTATCGAACCGAGTGACATTGATAAATCCCATTATGAGGATGAAGTAACTATGATTGTAAAGGAACAGGTCGACAAGGCCTTACGCTATCAGATAGCGGATGCGGAGCGAAAGATAAATACGTGAATATTGAATCAACCATTCTATCGAATCTCCTGCACAATGAAGAGTATGCACGAAAAGTAATTGTATTTCTGAAAGATGAGTATTTCCAAGACCACACTGAGAGAGTGGTGTTCTCGGAGATGCAAAAATTCTATGCGAAATACAATGACGTGCCGTCAAGAGAGGCGTTACAAATTGCTATTGATGAACGAGAGGATTTAAATTCCTCAGTTTATCAAGAGGCAGAGGCGTTGATTAAGTCTCTGGAATCAGTTGATAATAATGACAAGTGGCTCCTTGATGAGACCGAGAAGTTCTGTAAAGACAAAGCGGTTTACAATGCTATTATGGAGTCAATAGAAATTATTGACAAGAAGAATCCCAAAAAGACAGAGGGGTCAATTCCTGACTTATTGTCCGAAGCATTAGCAGTAACATTTGATACTCATATCGGTCACGATTTCTTAGAAGATTCCGATGCTCGATATGATTTCTATCATTCAAAAGAAGAGCGAATTCCATTTGATATTGAGTATCTGAATAAGATAACAAAGGGCGGAGTTACTCGTAAATCACTAAACATTTTAATGGCTGGTACTGGTGTAGGTAAGACTATTGGTATGTGTCATATGGCCGCAGCCAATCTATCTCTCGGAAAGAATGTTCTGTACATCACAATGGAGATGGCAGAAGAGAGAATTGGTGAACGTATTGATGCGAATCTTCTTGACACAAAA